>OLOJ01000095.1_pt1 | contig 94150 bp, 64 predicted proteins | sample 1672251 | NCBI WGS metagenome assembly OLOJ01 (sample SAMEA3136664, study PRJEB25190) | human gut metagenome | biome: human gut; feature: human-associated habitat; material: faeces | place: Austria | collected 2013 | reverse complement strand
CATCCGCTTCTACAACGAGCGCCGCAAGAAGCAGTCGCTCGGCTGGATGAGCCCCATGCAGTACCGGATAAGCAAGGGACTAGCCGCTTAGGCTGGTCCAAGGAATCGTCCGCACCCCCCCCGTCGATGTGCCAAAAATTGGCGAACCAGGAATTTTTGGCACGGCTGTGGATTGCTGCGGCTAATTCCCTTACTGAATATATAATGGAACAGCTTAGCGATGGAAATGCGCTTGACGGCTCGCCTGTGAAATTTGCAATGGCTTGAGCCTCGCGTTTTTTTTACCGTCGGTTTCGATGTTTCACGTGAAACATCCTTCATCTTCGTTCTACATTGGCTATAAGCCTCACATATACACGCAGTATCAATGAAGGAGGACGCGTGGGACTGTTTGATGGTTTGAAGAACCAGAGTCGAAAGCCTAAAGATCAGGAAGGCAACGCCGCCGAAAGCGAACAGATCGGCTACAACCCTGAGAACGCTCCGGTTATCGAGCGCGATCCAAATGTTTCACGTGAAACATCCGTTGTTTCTTCCACCCAGGAAGATCTTCAGGCTGACGCATACACGAATGAACCCGCTCCTTCTGAGGCGGTATATACCGCGACTCCGCTCCGCTCGTATGCTGAAAAGAAACCCGTGAGGCACGTCGTGGGCACTACGAAGGTTATTGCGATTCTTAATCAGAAGGGTGGCGTCGGTAAATCGACGACGACCATTAACCTTGGTGCGGCATTAGGCGCCATGGGAAAACAGGTGCTGCTTATCGACCTCGATCCGCAGGGCAATACCTCAAGCGGCTTGGGCATCGAAAAGAACCTTTTGAATGAATGTATCTACGATGTGCTCATCAGCGACACCCAGCTTACCGATATCATCATTCCTGATGTGTGCGAAGGTCTCGATGTTGCTCCCGCAACTATCAATCTTGCAGGTGCCGAAGTCGAGCTCGTTTCCGAAATGGCTCGCGAGGGACGCCTGAAGGAAGCGATTGGCCATGTGCGCGGCAAATACGATTACATTTTCATCGATTGCCCGCCTTCGCTCGGTCTGCTTACGGTGAATGCACTCGTTGCTGCCGATAAGCTGCTTATTCCTATCCAATGCGAGTTTTATGCGTTGGAAGGCGTGACGAAGCTGCTCGATTCAATGAAGCGCGTGAAGAGCCTTCTGAATCCCGGCTTGGAAATCTACGGCGTGCTGCTCACGATGTACGACGGACGTACCACGCTTTCGAAGCAGGTTGCCGCCGAGGTGCGTAATTTCTTCGGTCGCACGGTTTTCGATACGGTGATTCCTCGTACGGTTAAAATCTCTGAAGCGCCGAGTTTCGGCCAACCGATTAATGAATACGACCCGACTGGTAAAGGCGCGGAGGCGTACTGCGCCCTTGCAAGAGAGGTGAGCCAGCGTGGCTAAAAATAAGAAGGCCGGTCTCGGCCGTGGTTTGAATTCTCTTCTTGGCGGGTATGAAGCGCTCGCCGAGCCTGCTCGTGTAGCGCCCGAACGTCAGGTGGAACGCATTGAGACGCAGGCGGCTTCGGCCGCGGAACCCATACCCGCCGCACCTGTCCCCGTTGTCGAACGTGAAGTGATTCGTGAGGAAGACCTCGCTCCCGAAGATCGCGAAACGCTCGATGGCGAGAAGTATTCCGCTCCGAAGCAATACGCGAAGCCGACCGCCGCAACCGAGCCGCTGAGTTCGCGCATTGCGGTGAAAGATGTGGTAGCGAAGACGGAGCTCATCGAAGAGCCCGATGGCGTAACCATTAAAAGCGTCACCGAACGTCCCGCGACGCCCGCTGCCCGCTATATGGAGGAAGTTAATCGTCCGAGCGCTCTTGATGCGCGTTTGATGCAGCGCGAGGTTGCGTCCGCGCCTCAAGCGACAGTTCCCTCGCCTCAAGCGACGGCTCCTGCCGCAACCCAGGCTCAACCTCAAGCTGAAACCGCTGGAGCTCCTGAATCTTCCGCTGAAGCAGCACCTCATCATTTGGATGAGGTTCCTATCGAATTGGTGCATCCGAATCCGAACCAGCCACGTATGCATTTCAATAAGGAAGAGCTCGACGAGTTGGCTCTTTCAATTGAGAAAGATGGCCTGTTGCAGCCTATTTTGGTTCGCGAAGATGCTGAGGGCTATGAGATTATTGCCGGCGAGCGTCGTTGGCAGGCTTCCCAACTTGCTGGCCTGAAGAAGGTTCCGGTTCGCATCAAAGAGGCCGACGATATGAAGGTACTCGAGCTTGCGCTTATCGAGAACCTCCAACGTAGTGATTTGAACCCTATCGAAGAGGCATATGGCTACAAACGCATGATGGAGCGTGGAAACCGCACGCAGTCTGAAGTTGCGAGTGCGGTTTCAAAAGGCCGCTCGACCATCGCGAACGCTTTGCGTTTGCTTGACCTTCCCGAAGACGCCCAACAGATGCTGTACGAGGAGAAAATCACGGCCGGTCACGCCCGCGCAATTTTGGCCATTCCTTCCGATGAAGGTCGTGCAAAGCTCACCGAAAAGCTTGCCAAAGAAAAGCTTTCGGTTCGCGAGGCCGAATCGCTCGCTCGCCTGATTGCTGGCCGCGAGAAGCAAAAGAACAATCCGGTGAAAAAGCCGCCGAAGCCCCGCTTCTTCCGCCGTGCCGCGAAAGACCTTTCTGAGTCGTTCGATACAAAGGTTCAAGTTCGCAGCGTGAACGGAAAGAATAAGATCGAAATCGAATTCAAGGACGAAGAAGACTTGCATCGTCTCTACGACCTTATGAAGCATTCTGCTGAATAGCGCCGACATACAACCAAGGGCCTTCGCGATATTCCGAAGGCCCTTTCTTTCGACGAGGGATATACAACATGGTAGATATCGAAAAGGGCATTAAAGCGTATTCAAGGGAAGGCCTTGCCGAGTTTATGAAAAGCGCCGGCATGCCTGCATTCCGCGCGAAGCAAATCGAGCAATGGCTCTATCAAAAAGGAGCTACCTCGTATGATGAAATGACGAATCTCTCGAAGGGCATGCGCGCGAAGCTCGCCGAAGCTGCCCCGCTGTATAGTGCGGAAATCGACGATCGACAGGTTTCTTGTGACGGCACGAGGAAATATATCGTTCGATATACCGATGGCTGCACGGCGGAAATGGTTGCCATGCCGTCGGGCGATCGCCTTACGGTATGCGTTTCGTCGCAAGTCGGTTGCGCGATGGCTTGCTCATTCTGTGCTACAGGTAAAGAGGGATTCACGCGCAATTTGCTCCCCGGGGAAATTGTCGAGCAAGTACTGATCGCTCAGAACGATATGGGCACCCGCGTGAGCAACGTGGTTATCATGGGTCAAGGTGAACCATTTTTGAATTACGGCAATACCCTTGCAGCCCTCCGTTTTCTGAATGGCAAAGATGGACTCAACATTGGCGCGCGCCACATTACGGTTTCGACATGCGGCATTCTCGATGGCATTCGAGCATTCGGCGCAGAACCCGAGCAGTTTATTCTGGCGGTTTCCCTGCATTCCGCCATCCAGGAAACTCGCGATGCTCTTATGCCTCGCGTGAAAAATCAATCGCTTTCCGCTTTACATCGTGCAATTGAGGAATACCAAGCCGATTGTGGCCGTCGAGTTTCGCTCGAATACCTTCTTATCAAAGGCTTCAACGACGATGACGACCACCTGCAGGCGCTCATCGATTTCTGCGAGGGCATTTCCGCCCACGTGAATTTGCTGCCTCTCAATAATGTTCCGGGCTCTCCTTTTCAGCCCGCCTCCAAACATCGCGTCGATGCATTCATTCGAACGCTTGAACGCGCGGGCGTCGAAGCAACCATGCGAGATTCGCGTGGTGGCGACATTGCGGCGGCGTGCGGCCAGCTTAAAAATCAAAAACGCTAGGATCCGTACGCGATTCAAAAACGCTGAGATTCGCATCGTCGATACGAAGAATTGGTAACTTCAAATGCGGTTCGGCGTATGTTGTGTCGGCAGAAAATACGCCCAATGCAAGCATGGCTTACGTGCATGGGTTATATTGGGCAAAGGCAATTTAAGAGGGCGCGAGCCCATCGCGAAAAGCTGCGATAAGAGTGAGGAATGAAATGGCGTATTCAGGCAACCCGAAGGATTATTCCGTCGCTGTGGTGTATGGCGGCACAAGCGGCGAGCGCGAGGTGTCTTTGAATTCCGGCGTCGCATGCGCCGATGCATTAAAAGAAGCTGGCTTCGCTGTTGACCTTGTCGACTCCTCGGTGAAAGAGGATCTGAAGAAGCTCATCGACGGCAATTACGACATCGCGTTTTTGGCGCTGCATGGCAAAGGCGGCGAAGACGGCACGATTCAGGGGTTCCTCGAAACAGTAGGCATTCCTTATACAGGATCGGGCATTCTCGCAAGTGCGCAGGCCGTGAATAAGGGCAAGGCAAAAGAGCTGTATGCCGCCGCTGGTTTGAACGTTGCTGCTTCCGCCGTTATTGGCAAGGGCGACGAGCTTGATGACGAAGACCTCAAAGAGATTTCCGCCGAGATTGGCATTCCCTGTGTGGTGAAGCCCACGACCGAGGGCAGCTCCCTCGGTATGACGATCGTCCATGAGTATGATGAATTGCGCGGCGCGATCGACTTGGCTTTGAGCGTCGACGAGGAAGCCATGATCGAAGCGTTTATCGAAGGCACCGAACTTACCGTGGGCGTTATTGGCAACGACGACCCGCGCGCGCTGCCTGTTATCCAAATCGTACCCACTGAGGATGAGTTCTATAACTTCCATGCGAAGTATGCTCAAGGCGGCAGCAAACATTTGTGCCCCGCTCCGCTTTCCGCAGAGGCAACCGAAGCTGTGCAGGAGCTCGCGGTTGCGGCACATTCGGTTTTGGGTTGCCGCGGCATTTCCCGCAGCGACGTGATGATGGATGCCGACGGCGTATGTTGGCTTCTTGAGACGAACACCCTGCCCGGCATGACGGGAACCTCGCTTGTTCCCGATGCGGCGAAAGTTGCAGGAATGAGCTTCCCTGAGCTGTGCGAAAAGATCGTTGCGCTCGGTTTGGAATAGACCAAATCGCTTAAATCAAATGAAACGAGCCCTGCGGTGGGTTTTCTCCTCCGCAGGGCTCGTTAGTCTACTAAGGCTTCGAAAATGTCTTAGAACGGCTTAGAAAAGGCCGAATTTATGGAGCGCCCAAACCACGAGCGTGACAACCGCCAGAATAAAGGCCCAACTTACGATGTAGCAGCCGACCTTTTTGGAACGAGCGGCGTCGAGCATGGAGTCGTGCACGCTGCGATGGTCTTTCAAAATCGCAGTGCGTCCGCCGCCGCGCGGGATTTTGATTTTTGAGGAAGGCTTCCATTCGGCAGGGTTGGCAAGCACGGAAACGATGCTGTCGTTGCTGAGCTTGGGATCAGGGCGCGATCCGTCGCCAGCTGCCTTTGCGAACGCCTTCAAGAAAACATTGAATTCCTCGGCGTAACGCGGTGCGAAGGCGATAAGGGCAACCTGGCCCCAATACTCGCCCGGTTCAGGCTCTTCGCTGTAGGCGGTGAAGCTGAGCACGTAATGCAGCTCCCAGCCTTTTGCGGCCATGACGGCCGCGTTGTATGAGTCGTGGTTATTCAAAAAGCCAACCAATTGCCCGTAAGGGTTTTTAAGCCACGCGACTTGCCTTTTGGAGTCGTCGAGCACGAATTCAATGGTGCCAATGTCGCCCACGGCATTATCGGGGCCCGCGAGCGCTGCTCCTACTTTTTTATCCGAGGTGGAAAAGCGAACATACTCGCCAAAATATATATCGCCGGGCTTATGAGAGGTCATGCGGCGTCCTTTCGTGGTAGGCTTCAAAACATATATGGATGAATGAATCGAATCGGAAGTGCAACGAATGCAAATAGACGATCAACACACGAGTGTATACGACTTTGTGACCGATGGCACGCCCGCCGATGTGGTGGCGCGTTACGCCTCGTTAAAAACGCAAGCTTTGCATGCCGACTATGGTGACCTCGACCGCAATATCGTGGTTATCGATACCGAAACCACGGGCGTTTCCGAACGGAAAGACGAGCTCACGCAAATTGCCGCCGCCCGTCTTGAGCGCGGCGAAATCACTGAATGGTTTGTGACGTTCGTGAATCCCGGCAAGCCTATTCCCGATGAAATTTCTCATCTTACGAATATCTTTGATACCGATGTCGCCGATGCGCCCACGCCCGTTGAGGCGTGCGAGCAGCTCGCGCGTTTCGTGGGCGACGCCACGCTCGTCGCGCATAATGCCGCATTCGACCGCCATTTCGTGACGAAAAACGCGGGTGGCGCATGCTTGAAAGAAAACCTTTGGATCGATTCCCTCGATTTGGCGCGCATCGCGCTTCCGCGTTTGAAGTCGCATCGCCTGATCGATTTGGTTCACGCGTTCGACGCACCTATTTCAACCCACCGTGCCGACGCCGACGTCGAGGCCCTGTGCGCGGTATACCGCATTCTTTTGGCCGCTGTGAACGATATGCCGAACGATTTGGTCGAGTATATTTCCAAACTTGCGCCCATTGAGGAATGGTCGACGGGCGCGGTGTTCGCACTCATCGCGGCCCAGCAGCGCGAACATGCGACATCGGCGGCGGGCGAGAAGGCGGAAACCTTCCCGTTTTCGCTTTCAGCCATGCGTCGCAGCCGTTTTTCACAAGCGAACCAGCCGCAGCCTGCTTCCGAAAATGCTTCCGAAAATGCTTCCGTCAATGCGCAATCGGAAGATTTGCCGATGGAATTCCCCGCCGCCGAGGAAATTGAAGCGGCATTTTCCCCCGATGGCCTGGTGGGCAGCCTGTATAACGACTTCGAGCCGCGCGATGAACAGGTCGTTATGGCTAAAGAAGTGCTCAAGGCGTTCTCTACGAGTACGAATTTGGTGGTTGAAGCGGGTACGGGCGTCGGCAAGTCGATGGCTTACCTGCTGCCCTCCGCGCTTGGCGCCCTTCGCAGCGGCTCGCGCATTGGTGTGGCTACGAAAACCAATGCCCTGCTTGACCAAATCGTCTATAAGGAACTGCCGCTGCTGAAAAGCACGCTTGCCAAAGCCGGTGTAGGCGACTTGTCGTACGTGGCCCTAAAGGGATTCTCGCACTACCCCTGCATGCGAAAAGTGTCGCATATCGTAAGCGACGGTGCGCGCATGGTGAATGTGACGGGTAAAGATGTGAGTCAGGCGCCTTCAATTGCCGCTCTGCTTTCGTATATTGAACAAACTGAATATGACGACATGGATGGCCTGAAGCTCGATTATCGTGTGCTTCCCCGCTATGCCATCACCACCGCGTCGCGTGAATGCCTGAAGCGCAAATGCCCCTTCTTCGGCCCGCAGTGCTTCGTGCATGGCTTGCGCAAGCGCGCCGAATCGGCGAACGTGCTCGTAACGAACCACTCATTGTTCTTCTGCGACCTTGCTGCCGAGGGTTTCTTGCTGCCTCCGACGCGCTATTGGGTCGTCGATGAGGCCCACGGCGCCGAGGCGGAAGCCCGCCGCGCGCTTGCCGTGAAGCTTGATGCCGCCGAAATCGTGCGCCTTGCGAATCGTTTGGCCGCAACCGATGCGAAGCGCAACCCCTTCGTGCGTCTGGAGCGTCGCGCGCCCATGAACGAGGCAACGATGCCCGAAGCGAGTTCGCTTTTCTATGGCCTCACCGAAAAGGCAGCCAAGGCCGGCCGTGCGTTCTCGGGCGATGCAATCGCGTTCTCCCACCACATGAAAGACCTGGTGGCGTGTGACACGAATCGTCAGAATCGCAACTACGAGAACATTGAGCTGTGGATCAACGACGAGGTGCGCGCGAGCCAGCAGTTCGCTGGCCTGCGCGAATATGGCAAGAAATTCCAAGAATCGGCTGAAAAACTCGTCGCCGCGGCGAGCGAGCTCGTCGCATTCCTCGAAGGCGTCGACGGTGTTGCCGATGTGCAGCGAGATGTTGCCACGGTAGTCATCGATGCGAAGGGCATGCTGCAAGCATGCGACCTTATTCTGAATAAAGTCGACGAGAACTACGTGTATGCCGCGAAGCTTTCGCGCAAGCCTGAACGCGTCGCCGAATGCCTCGAGGCCCTTATCGTGAATATTGGCGCTACGCTCGACGAAACCCTCTACGAGAAAACGCATTCCGTGGTGTATGCGAGCGCGACAATCTCCGTGGGAGACGATTTCAAGAACTTTCTCGGCGCCATGGGTCTTGGTGAGACCGAGGAGTCGCGGGCAAATACCTGCATGCTGGGTTCGAGCTACGATTTCGACAAGAATATGCAGGTGCTTGTGCTCACCGATATTCCCGAGCCCAATCAGCCTGGCTACTTGGAAACGCTCGAAGATTTCCTTACGCAGGCGCATCTTGCGCAAAACGGAAGCATGCTCACGCTGTTCACGAATCGTCGCGAAATGGAAGAATGCTTCGGCGCGGTCGACCCCTCGCTGAAAGAAGCGGGGCTGCGGCTCGTATGCCAAAAATGGGGCGTTTCCACGAAAGGCCTGCGAGACGACTTCCTGAAAGACGAGCACTTGTCGCTGTTCGCCCTGAAGAGCTTCTGGGAAGGCTTCGATGCCCCCGGTGCCACATTGAAAGGCGTGGTTATTCCGAAGCTGCCGTTCGCCAAGCCGACCGACCCGCTTTCGTGCGAGCGCGCGGTGCGCGATTCGAGCGCCTGGTCGCATTACACCCTGCCCCAGGCGGTTATCGAAGTGAAACAGGCGGCAGGTCGTCTTATTCGCTCTCAAACCGATTCCGGTACACTTGTGTTGGCTGACAAGCGATTGGTTACGAAGGGCTACGGAAGGGTGTTCCTGCGTTCGCTTCCGTCGAAAAACATCGTGAAATGCACGCGCGCCGAAGCAATCGAGGCGCTGCGCCGGGGCGTTGTGAGCCCTGCGATACAATAGTCGCATGAAGAAAAAAACCCATACTGGGGAGCACCGCACCATTGCGGCGAACCTCCATTTGAAAAGAAACACCAAGGGAACGTCCAACGAGCTGTCGCTTTCGGTGCTCGGTGGCCTCAGCGCGCAAAAAGACGAAGAAGATGCGTCGCAAGGCGGTTCGGGCGCTTCCCCCTCGTTCACCATGCCCCACGTTTTTTCAGGGAAGTCGAAACGCGCACCGGGCGCTTCCTCGAAAAAGCAGCCCATTACGGGCGCCGACGTCGCGGGCATCGCTCTGTCGATTTCCGACCGTCGAAACAGAAGCACCCAGGCGCGAGATCGTGCGCTCGCGAACCCCGAAGCCGAAATCAAACGCCGCAAAACTGCGCGCCGCGCTTGGCGCGCAGTAGGCCTCGCATTCGCGCTTGCGGCGTTCGCGGGCGCTTCGGCGTTCGCAGTGCACGTGTTTACGACCGCGTATGAAGACAATCAACAACACAAATCGCTGCTCAGCCAAGGTTTCAGTGAACTTACCTCGGCCGATGAGGTCGTGCTCGCCGCCGATGAATTGGTGGTGGCTTCTTTTGACGACCTCGATGAATTGAAGATTCCCGATGTAATAGGCAAAATTCCCGATGTCAACGTGAAGCTTTCCGCCGCGAAATCGTTTGCCGAATCGGCCAAAGAGGGTGTTTCGGGCGACGACGAGAAGGCCGCCGATCAGCTTGCGGCTTCGGCCAAAGCTCGGAAAACCATGCTCGAAGTCGCCGAAGCAATTTTGACCGAGGAGCAGGCTGCCAAGCAAGCCTCAAACCTCATGGCTTCGTGCTGGGAAAACGTGCTCAGCGCCGACGCCCTTCTTCGAGAGGCCGCCGAATTGGTGACCGATACCAATGAGGAAAACACGCGCACTTCCCAAAAGAAATGCGAGCAGGCCCGCGAGCTTTTGACGCAAGCGTCGTCGCAATTCGAACAAGCGCAAGCCTTGTATCCCGCCGATTATGGCCCGTTCGACGACTACATTGCGGCGCGGCAGCAGTCGATTGCGTATGCCATCGCATCTGACGAAGCGATTTACGTGCAAGACAAGGCGACCGCCGATTCGAACAATGAAAAGTACAACGAATGCGACGCTGCCGCCGCCGAACTCGCGGCCAAGCTTCCCAAAACCACAGAAGCGCCCATTGTGGCGGCGCTCGATGAATCGCTCGGCGATTCGCGTCGGCAGTATATGGAAATACGCTCCCAGGCAGCCGCATGCGATGCGTTTCTTCGTGATTATCTCGGCATTGGCGGCTGATGGAGTATACTTTCAAACGAATATGCCCACATCATGGCGAATAAAGTCTGTGAAAGGTGCAACATGAGCACACCAATGGATCATATAGCATACCTCTCCCAAGAAATTGGCCCGCGTCCCGCGGGAACCGAAGAGGAACAGCAAGCGGCGCTCTATATTACCGAGCGTCTGCAAAAAGATGCCCATCTATCTGCGCAAATCGAAGACTTCACCTGTAATTCCAACGCGCTTATGACGCCGATCATTTGCTACGGCGTGGCAATCGTCGCGGTGCTGCTCGGCATTATTCTGCCTGTTATTGCTATTCCGGCTACCGTGCTGGCCCTGGCTGCTGCCGGTATCGCCATTTGCGAAGCGCTCGACCACCCTCTTCTTTCGCAGGCGTTCACGAAGGGCGTGAGCCAGAACATCGTCGCGAAATACGAGCCCACCCAGTCGAGCGATGCAGCGGGTTCGCGTCGTCGCAAGGTTATCGTGGTTGCTAACTACGACAGCGGCAAGGTGCGCCGCGAAACTGCTGGCGTTTTCGTTCGCGCACTGCGCCCTCTGCGTTATGGCGCGCTTGGCGGCATGGTCGTTGCGGCGGTGTTCATGCTTCTGCGCGGGGTGGTGCTTTCTGAAGGCGCCGCTTCTTTGGTGCTCGCCGTGCTCGCGGGGGTATGCCTTGTTCCGAGTGCTGTTCTGCTTGTGTTTGCCCTGCTTGAGAAATTCGGTCCCTTTACCGAAGCTGCGAACGATAACGCTTCCGGCGTTGCTGTCATGCTTGAAGTTGCCCGCCGCCTTGGCAATGGCGAAGTTTCTGCCGATGCGCCTATCGCTGCCGGCGAAAATGTCTCTTTTGTTTCCGAAAAGCGTGAGCCTTCCAGCATTTCCGACAATCTGGTTCAGTTGAAAGACGGCCCCATCGTTGCCGATACCGCGCAGCAGCGAAAGGAAACGATGGCCGCGTTGACCGGCGCCCCCGAAGGCCCGCTCGCCGAGGTTGCCGCGAAGGCTGCCGAATTGAACGAGAAACATGCTCAGGAAGAAGCAGCTGCCGACGCGCGCGCCGCGTATGAAGAGCGCGTACGCGCTCGCCACGAGGCCGAAGCCGCAGCCGCCGAGGCTGCACGCATCGCCGAGAAGCAGGCAGCGAGCGCTGCTGCGGCTGCGGCTGCGAGCCGCCCGGCTTCGGTGCCCGATTGGTATAAGAAGGCGACCGAAAAGGCTCGCGAGAAAATGGCTGAATCGAACGAACAGGCCGCCGCAGACGATACGTATCGCTCCCGTTTCGCCGATTACCCGACGGGTGCTGCTCAGGCAAGCGCCGCCGCCGAGTCCGCAAAGGTTCAAGATGAAGCTGCCGCCCCCGCGGTCATTGCGGCTTCTGAGCCGGTTGTTTCTGAGTCGGCTGCTCCCGCCGCTCAGGCCGCACGTGTTGCGGAACCTTTGGCCGCATCCGTTGCGGATGAATCCCAGGAAATCGAAGCTCCCAAGCCTTCCGCTGATATATATGCCGTGAAGGTTGCTGAGCCTGTTGCCGTCGAACCCGCAATTGAGGTGGCCAATCCCGTGCAGGAACCTGCTCAGGAGAATCAGCCCATTCAATCCGAAATCGAAGTCGCGCCCGTCTCCGCTTCCGAGGAGCCCCTTTCTGAAGCGCAGCAGCCCGCTGCCGACAAGGCTCCCGTGAGCCCCGCCGCTGCTACGACGCGCCTTCCCCAAATGATGTACTACCAGCCGCCCGTCGATCGTTCTGCCGTGCAGGCCGAGCGTGCGACAACGCCCCGCGTGATTGTCGAAGCGACGGCTGCTGAAGCTGTGGATATCGCCGTGGATGAAAAAGTGGCAGCCCAGCAATCAGGCGTTGCTGCATACGAAGCGGCAATCGCTGGAAGTGCTCGCATTTCTGAGGGTGTCGAAGGCGCAGCTCCGGCCCAGCCTGCCGCGAAGGTTATTTCAGCGAACATTCCTGTGGTTGATTTGCCACGCATCGAGCTGCCCGCCATAGTGGCGCCTGAGCCGAAGCCTATTTCGTTCGACGAACTGCGTCAGCGCGCCCCGCTTGCCAGCGCCGCCGAGAATCGCGGCACCGAAGCAGCCAAGAGCTTGCTTTCGACATCGGTCCCTCAAATAGAAGCCGCGGCACCGGGCGCCACCGTTGCAATGCCTTCTATGTCCGCCGCGCCTGCTGTTGGTGCTGGCGCCTATGAGGTCCCTTCTGCCGAGCAACGCTCCAATGTGAGCCTCACGGGTTCTTTCTCGGCTATCAGCTCTATTGGCGCTGAGCCTGTGGGTGATGAGCTTCTCGACGGCGTTGAACCTGAAGATATGTATATCGATGACGCCGATGACTCTGCCTTCCAGAGCGATTTCACCGAGACCGGCGCATTTGCTGGCCCCGGCTATGTTGAAATGCCCCAATCGCGCGTTGGCAAGTTCTTCGGGAAATTCCGTCGCAAGAAGAAGGAAGAAGAGGAAAGCGCTTCCGAATGGCTCGGCGTGGGCGACGATTTCGACGCACGTGAAGTTGGAAAGGCCCGCGGTGGCTGGGAGAGCTTCCGTGACGAAGACGACGATTGGAACGGCGGCGCTTTCTCGAATATGCGAGCGCGCGTTTTGGGTGAGGCGAATGGGACCGCTTCCGACGATGCGGCGGCTCCGGCCCCTGCGTCTGCGGTAGCGTCCGATGTTCAGCCTTTGTCGCAGGGCGCTTCGGTTTCGTCCGATTTGTTCGCTTCAGCGTATGAAGCTGCGTTGCGCCATGCGGCATCTGAGGGCGATAAGATCGAAACCGCTGAAGAGATTCAGCAAATCTATTCTTTCGCGGCCGGCGATATCAACACTGAGGTGTGGTTCGTTGCTCTTGGTTCCGAACTTGCCAACAACGGCGGCATCAAGGCGTTCCTCGCCGAGCATGCGCCCGAAATGCGCGGCGCTGTTATCGTGAACCTCGAGGCGTTGGGCGGCGGCACGCTTTCCTATCTCGAGCGTGAAGGCGACCTCTCGCAGGCTAAATGCTCGCCTCGCATGAAGCGCTTCATCAAGAAGGCGTCTCAAGCGTCGGGCGTGCAGTTGGCAAGCGCCTCTATCGATTGGAAAGAAAGCCCGGCAAGCTATGCCGCGAAGCATCGCATGCAGGCCGTATCGCTCGTTGGCATGGATGGCTATGCACCGGCTCGCTACGCTCAAGCGAACGACATGGTGGAAAATATCGATTCCCAGAGTGTCGATGCGGCTGCCGATTTCGTTGTGGAACTGCTGAAGAATATCTAGCCTATGAAAAAGCCGGCATTCGGCGGCTTTTTTGTACCCCAGGCGATTCCTGTTCTCTTCGGAGACAAATCGCGAGGTGAGAGGTTAGAAAATACGGTATTATATGTCGGTACTCAAACGGCCTCGTGGAAGGTCGTTGTGTTAAGGAGCGCCCCTCGGGTGCTTGCCAAATGAACCATTGGAGGTTACTTATGGCTATCGAGGCTTACTGCGTGAAGTGCAAGGCTAAGAAGGAAATGCAGGATCCCGTTGAGGGCGTTACCAAAAACGGTAAGCCCATCACCAAGGGTAAGTGCCCCGACTGCGGAACCACCATCTGCCGCATTGGAGCTGCAAAATAAAGCATCATCAAAGCCCCGTAAGGGGCTTTTTAATATGGCTTCTCGGGTGGTTGCCCGTTTCGGTTGTTTCGTTAATCGACTTGCGAGCATTTAACGGACTCGAGCCCCGCCACGTTTTCGTAAACAAAAAAAGCCAAGGAACATGTCCCTGGCTTCGGATTCCATGGAGCGGGCGACGGGAATCGAACCCGCGTTGTAAGCTTGGGAAGCTCAAGTTCTACCATTGAACCACGCCCGCAATTTAGCGAATGACAGTATAGCGTATTGCGCAGCTTTGTCACTGGGAATCCTCCTTAAGCCCATGCTTTTCCTCGCCGTCTACGAGTCCCGGGACGAGCCTGCCGCCGTAGCGGTCTCGCGCCTGAATTTGTCGGTGTACTTGACGGCCACAAATGCAGGCATTTGAGATAGGAATTAACAATTCTGCATCAATAATCGATTCCTGTACCCCCACCAGTCTCCAATGGAACTGATAGACTTACCCCGTACCCTCATTGTCGATAAAAGAAGCCGAACATGCAGATCCCGTTTTTTTCGAACATAGGCAGACTATCGAAAAAAGTTGTTTGCCGTATTCTTGCGCTCGTGCTGTCCGCGTCGTGCATCGACATTTCTGCGCAATCCGTGATTGCAGCATTGTCCAAAACACCCAGTGTTCAATTTCCTTCTGGTTTTTTCCACCCCACGCTCTTTGTTGTTGCCACCGCAATAGCCTCCCTCATCCTTATCGCCCTGAGCGCGAAGTGGCAGTCACTGAGGAGACATCCCCTTTCGCTCTACCTTTCTGCCGGCGTCGCAATGGTTGGGCTTTCGGCTATGTGGACTACCGGAATGCCGGAATTGTCAATGTGCCTGTATATCGCATTCTCATTTGGATGCGCCTTCATGACCTTCTACTGGATTGAATTGCTCGCCTCCGTTACCGCGTTCGAGCTTATGGTGATTATTGCGGGGAATACACTTGCCACAATCCTGGTAACGCTCATAACGGATTACCTTTCCTTTTACGAGTACTTCGGTATCCTCTCGCTTGCGCTCGGATTTCTTTGTTTGAAATACGCCGACGACACCGTAACATCCGCGCCGCCTAAGCACTCGGAAAACGCCTCCACCATCGATACGAGCACCGTCGCGCGAACCATCACAGGACTGTGTCTTGTGGGGCTTGTCGCGGGAACCACGCAAAGCATAGCCCTTATAGAGGACCCATCTTGCTCCCTCTATTCCGTAGCTCCGTCGGCCATTGCGCTTGTCATCGTCGTCGCAATCATCGTCAACGCACCCGACGTACGCCTTTCAACTGCGCTTAAGATTATTTCATCGCTTACCGCCGGGGCTTTGCTTCTTCTTTTAATGCCAGGAGCAACGCCCCCGTCATCGTATTTCCTCTCCCAAATCGCCTTCTCCGTGCTCTCGAGCATTGCAAGCTACGCCTTGGCGCTCGTTGTTAAGTCTCGCACGTATCACACGCTAAAAGCGGTAGGAACCACGTACGCAATGCTCTCTTTCAGCTCCTTGATTCTGCTCGTGCTTGTCGGATTGGGCGTCGATATAACCAGCTCCCACTTTGTGATTGCCTTAAGCTTCATTTTTATCTGCGGAGCAATTTGGCTTATGGGAGATAGGGGAATCGACACGCTCATCAATCCTTTTCGTCCCATCGGAGCGAACGAAAGCCCCGCATCGGGAGCCTTCAAGAAAAAGGCCGAGCTTGTCGCCCAACGGTCCAAGCTCACTCCCAGAGAAGCTGACGTCTTCTATCTGGCCGTAGTCGGACGAAGCTGCCCCTTCATTGCGGAAAAGCTCGTTTTGAGCGAAAACACCATACGTTCCTATCTCCAAAAAGTGTATTCGAAATGTGGGGTTCATTCCCGACAAGAGCTCATCTCTCTTGTCGAAGAAACGTCCGAATAACCCACAGGTGCAAACAAGATGAAATCTCTTCCCATTCGTTTTCATAGGAATCGCTACCTGGGACACGGCAGGTTCCAGCATGTCCTATATCCTATAGGCTGCCCTGAAACCCCAGCTCATGTAATGCATATATTTTGTATGTAACTTCTTTTTCCCGCAATTAGGTGCACTTCGCATCTATCGCTCCCAAACGCCATGGTTCATGCTTCCCCTCAACGGAATCGACACCGATGCCAAAACCAAGGAGGAATCATGAAAACAAGCTGTCAAGTTGCCAAAGCTGGAGTCACACGCCGTGGATTTTTAGGCTTGGCGGCTGCAAGCGCTGTTATTGCAGGATCGGGAATCGCAGGGTGCTCCCCGGCCAAGCCGTCTGAAACTGGCGCTGATGCCGAACAGGCGCAGACAGTCCCTGAAATCGCCGAAAGCGAGATTAAAGAGACAAAAGAAGCGGACGTTGTAGTGGTCGGCTTGGGAGTGGCCGGCGTCGCGGCGATGAGGTCTGCAGCCGAAGCAGGAGCCCACGTCATCGCCGTTGAAAAAACGAGCATCGCGAATTGTCGCTCGAACATGTTCGCCGCTTTCAATTGTGATACCGCTCGGAAACTGGGAATTCCCGATACCGACCCAACGGAAATCGGCAATGAGCTCATGACTCAGATGGCGCATCGCGCAGACTACAGGGTAATCAACACCTGGCTCAAGCATTGTGGGGAAGCGTTTGAGTGGTATACGGGAGCCTATAAGGACCTTCTGCTCCTAGGCCCGGAAGATGCCTTTCCCGAAAACCCCGACCAGATTTATCTGTATGCGCAAAGCGTTGGGGGATCGACATATAGGCCCGGCATTGATCATGAGCATCTGTTCGAAGCATGCTGCTGCGTAGGCGGCGGAGACGAAACCCATCGACCGATTCTCGAGGCGAATATCGAAAAGGCCCTGGAGACCGGCAACGCCGAAACTGTCTTCGACTCTCCTGCAGTGAAGCTGGAAACGAAAGACGGCAAGGTGTCTGCGGTAGTATGCAAAAACCTGCAGGATGGCACCTACACGCGTTATACTGCCTCGAAGGGTGTGATTCTTGCTTCGGGTGACTACAGCTATAACGACGAGATGCTTCAAAAGTATGCTCCCTGGGTGTATGCCCACAAGGATAACTACCTTTTCTCTCACGAAGGAATGGACTGCAAAGGAAACCACGCAAGCACTGGCGACGGCCAGAAGCTCGGAATCAGCGTCGGCGGACACCTTGATATCGCCCCCCATGCAATCATGGCGCATATCTTCCAATTCGGCGTCGAAAACTTTATCGAGCTGAACGAGCGCGGAGAACGCTTCTGCAATGAAGACCTCAGCATGACAAACATCGCGAAGGTAATACTGAATCAGCCTGGAAGCAAAGTCTTCCAAATTATCGACGCCAAGGCGAACGACTACTATCCGATTGACGAGATGCTTCCCATGATGAGAAGCTATGGAGACGGTGAGACGTACTCTGCAGAGGCGGACACCCTCGAAGAACTCGCCGCCAAGCTTGGATTCGATAATGACGCCGCAAGCACCTTTGTGGCCAGCATCGAAAGATACAATGAACTTTGCGAAAAGGGACATGACGACGACTTCGGAAAAGCCGCCGAGAAAATGCATCCGATTATCGAGCCTCCGTTTAAGGCGGTAACCTACGATACGCTCAAGCATACGTCCGTCGAAGATGTAAGTTGCATGCGTCTTCTTGTCACCATGGGCGGTCTTGTCACCGATACAAACGCACGAGTTCTTGACGACGACCTGAATCCCATCCAGGGGCTGTATGCGGTTGGAAACGTTCAAGGCGGCAGGTTCGTCGACGATTATCCGTTCAGCCTGTCGGGCGCCAGCCACGCAGCCGCACTAACCTATGGTTACCTTGCCGGCGAGCACATTGTAAACGGCGAAACCGCGGAATAGTTCATTCAACCAAATAGTATTACGACCCTCCCTCCCGAGCGCGTACGACGCATGCGGTCGCCCCCTCCCAGGCCGCATGCGTCGACGTTGCCGTCAACCCCCTTATCTCCACGACCCTCCCTCCCGAGCGCGTACGACGCATGCGGTCGTCCCCTCCCAGGCCGCATGCGTTGTACGTTGCCGTCAATCCCCTTATCTCCACGGCCCCATCCCACTGAGGGTGTATGAATAGAGAAAAGCCCTCCAGCATGGGGTAATTTAGAAAATTGATTTGCGAGGGAAGTTAGCGGAACGTGTCAGTAAAAACATTGGGAAGCTGATGCCTTGCCGCTTGGCGATGTCTGCATGAAATTTGATTAAGATAGTAAAAGAAGCGTGCCTATGCGGAAATAATGCACGGCAAAGGCAAATCATGCGGCTCGGTTGGAACCTGATTAACCCGCTGCGTTTCGAATGCCACACCGATGATTTCGACATTGGCTCCAGGGTTTTTTTCACGTGAAATGAGCCCGAGGTATTCATCGTAATTGCCACCTCCGTACCCCAAGCGTTGAAAGTCGCTATCGAATGCGACCATGGGTACGATTACCGTATCAATGAATTCAGGTGCACAAACAGGGAAACCGGAAACTGACTGATCGTCTTCCGCAAAGCGTTTAAGGGGGTTGGCGATAAAAGGCACGTTTCCATCTCGCCAAGCCTGGTATTCGACCGAGCGCATATACATGCGAGGGGTAGAACCTTTTGTATTCATGCAAGGAAAAACCATGGTTAACTTTTGTGCATAGCACCAGGCAACGAAATCCCCAAGGTTGACCTCGCTTTTCATCGGGGCATATACAGCAACCGTCGAACCTGCGCTCAGGTATGCGAGTTGATTCTTGAGCTTCCGGCAAATGGCATGTGAGGCTTGTTCCCGGGCGGAAGCTAACATGGCATCACGCCGGGTTAGCACCTCGTGGCGGAGTTCCTTCTTGATATGTATCGCATCGTTTTGCATGACCGAAGTATAACGCGTGTTCGGCAAGAGAAGAATTTGCTCCTGTTTCAATGTGCTCCGAGTGCGATTCCTTGGTCTATTTGAGGTCAGATTGATTGGGGCATCAATGAAGACGAATTCTGCCTCGCGGTGGCATAATTGCTGTTCCCTTTGTTTTCACACCTCCTGCTTTAAGGCCAATAACTCACGCTTTTCGTGAGAATTAACGTAAAACACGAGGTCACAGTCGAGTTAGAAAATTTTTAAAAAAGTCTTTGCAAATCCCAGGAAAGCTTGTTATTATAGACGAGCTGACAAAGCAACGCGCCGTTACCTCAGCTGGATAGAGGGACTGACTACGAATCAGTACGTCGGGGGTTCGAATCCCTCACGGCGCACCACTTAAATGCTTAAGCCGCTCAAACGAGCGGCTTTTTTGTTTCTCAGGTATTACCGCCGAGTGGAATTGGATGTCTGTGTGCGCAAGCAAGGATGCCTCGCTCACGCTCGATGACGCTACGCTTACCATGGATGGCGCTGGCGTTGGCAACGTTCATGCCATCTATTTCTGCAACAACAATAAGCCCAACTTGAAGAATGGCTCTAATCTCACCATTAAGAACTACAAGCAGGACGCTCTTGAGTGGGATGGCGGTGACGGCGGTTACAACATGAACATCGAAGGCGGCTCTACCTACACCTCTGACCACTGCCGTTCTGGCTTTACGGGCACGTTTATCGTCACGGTCGGCAACCCCACGGTTACGGCCAACAACAAACAACGCTCTCACAGACATCATCTTCACTGGCAAGGGCGAGTTCAAGAGCGCAAATGTTCAGATTTCTGGTACCGAGGGCACGCGCTACCGGAACGCCGCCAAGGAGCAGCAGCTTGTCGATGGTTGGACGTTCAATAGTTGGTATACCGATGAAGACTGCACTGCCAAATGGGACGATGATGCCGAGCTTGCAACCTCCATGACGCTGTTTGGCAAATAGACCAAGAATACAGACCCTGATCAGTAATGCCGCATGTAATCAACCCACATCTTCGCTTGTTATCGCGCCGCGGCCATCCTGACCTTTCGCCATGCAAGCGCCCTATGGAGAAATATAGCGCTTTGCGTTTTACGCGGGGGGGGGTGACATAGCGTAAAAAATCAATTTGTTGCGCAACTTCTGAGCGCTTCTTCCCGAAGCTGTAAAACTTATGGGTTTTCTTTGGGCGTGACGGCCGTTAAACGGGCGTTACAGGGCGCGGAAGTGGCCTTATGACCCACCTTTTACCTTAAAATCAAGAGAGACCGCGTTCAAGTGTTAAAATTACAGGTTGAGGAGCTGTCTTTGCTACCCCTGGTTCACTTTCTTTTAGGAACTGATCTTTCTGAGGTATCGCAAAGGAGCTGCTCAAGCCATGAAGGCAACCGATTGAAGGTTAATACGGTTGATGGGGGACGGAAATGACTGAAAGAATGAGGGAAAAAACAAGAAGAGAAAGTGTGGCAGACCGCTACTCTTTCGGACACAAGGCCCTTTCGGTAGTGCTCTCGGTGGTGCTGCTGGGCTTCGGTTGGCCGGCGGTGAACCCGTCGGAGACTTTCGCGAGCGATGAATCGGCGCAGGCCGATCAGGTGCAAGCTGAAGTCGCGCAACCTGAAGAGACTCAAGCCCTGGAAGAGACGGCAGACGATTCTGCCGCAATGGCTTTGGCGACTGCCGACGAGGCCGCTCCGGTTGCGGCTTCCGACAAGCAGGCTGTTGCCGAGCCGGCGGCTGATGAGTCGGCAACGGCATCGGCGCCGAGTGCTTCCGACGAGGAGGAGGCTTCTGCTGTGGAAGATGCCGTGGAAGAGGATTCCGCGGTAGACAACCAAGGCTCTTCGCAGGCGGCTGCTGCCCAGGCGAAAACTGAATATGATATTTCGCTTGTGTTGAAAAACGCCTCGATCAAGAAGGCCGACGGCACCGATGAACTCGTGAGCTCTCCCGCCACGAAGGTCGCGGTTTCCGCCGATAAAGATTTCAAATTCACGGTTGTGCCCGATTCTGCCTATAAGCTGAATTGCGTGCTTGTAAACGTTGCTGGTCAGGAATCCCCCCTTACCCCTGACTCCGATGACGTTTACGTTGTTGCATCGAGCGATATTGCCAAGGGCGCAACGTTGACCGTTGAAGCCAGCTCTGCTCTTGGAAACGTTGGCACCGTGCTTGGTGGAGTGCTTAGCGGTGGCGCTGCTGCTGCGAGCGATGTGAGCGGCAATGCCGGAGACCACATCAGTGCCAAGGTTGGCGATACGGTGACCCTGAAAGGCACTTCCAATAAAAATTGTAGCTATGCAGGAGATTGGACCGTTAAGAAAAATGGCGAGTCGACCAGCGCCGGTACCGTTAAAGGCAACGGAGGCAGCGCGACGGCGGTATTCTCCGAGGCCGGAACGTTCGAAATTGAACATACATATTGCGAAGCTTCGCATTTCTTTGGTTTCGGTGACCATTCTGTGAAGACTGAGGCGTTTACCGTCGTGGTTCAGCCCGCCACGCCCGCTCAGGCTATCTCTATTTCTGGCAGCGATACCGTTACGCAGTTCTCAAATATTCAGCTGACGGCGACGGTCGTTCCTGCGGAGGCTACGGGAACGTATGAGTGGTCCTCGTCTAATGAAGATATCCTGACGGTTGACAACGGCGGTAACGTTACGGGCGTTCGCCAAGGAACGGCAACGGTCACGGCTTTGTTCAGAAGCGCTGCCGATGGTTCGGTGGTTTCCGCGTCTAAGGACGTGACGGTTACCGCAACGGAAGAAGCAACGGATTGAGCGCTCGTTTACTATCTGGTCGACCCCACCAAAGACGCCAACTCGAACGACTCGGGCAACTGGGGAGCAGCATCGCTTGGCATCGCAAGGGTGAATACCACTGGTGCTACGTGGACGGGTGGCAAGAATTGCTTCGATAACGTGGATCAACGCGTTGTTTCGTGGCCCAATGGAACCAACGTTGTGCCGAGGGACTCTCCCGTTTGGAATGAAATCTTCAATAACTATAAGACGACCATCCAGGCCCAGCTTCCGGGCGTCACTTTTACTAAGGATGATGTAGAAGAAATCGCTCTTGTTCCCGCAAAGATCTCAAAGAACAACTGGACCAACCCCGATATGCATCTTGACTGCAATGTCTCCATCAAATGCAAGAATGTTGCACTGGTAAAGTATTACCTGCGCGATGCGGGCAGCACGCAGTTTGAGCAAAAGGGAGCCAAGAACTATATTTCCGGTAACGCCACCCAGCCTTCCGATGTGATGAATGAGCAGTTCCCTGAAACCAAGACGGTTGATGGCGTAACATACACATTCTCTGGCTGGTATTTGGACCAAAGTTTCACGCAGCCTGCAACGTTCCCGTATACGGTTAACAGCTCTACGAACTTCTATGCCAAGTACGTGGGCGGTTTCCAAGTTACCTATGACCTTGCTGGCGGTTCATGGAACAACTCCGATGCAACCACGTATATTGCCCAGGAAGGTTCGACGCAAACGGTGAAGAGCGAGCCCACTCGCGAGGGATATAAATTCACCGGTTGGACCATCGAGGGCCTGCCTGATACTACCGCGCTTAAGAGCGGCGATACCTTCGCTATGCCCGCAGGCAACGTAACCATCACGGCAAACTGGCAGGAACTTCTTTCCTACCGGGTTAAATATCTTGAAAAAGGCACCGAAAAACAGCTCGCCGACCCAGATACTCGATATGGCGAGCAAGGTGAGAAGGTTTCCGCAGACGCCAAGACCATTGACGGCTATCACCTTGTAGGGGAATGCCCGGAACATATCGAGAAAACCCTCGGAACCAGCGATAACGATATCATCTTCTGGTACGAGAGGGATTCCGTTGAATACTCGGTGAACTACTACCTGGATGGCACCGAACAAAAGGTTGCCGACTCTGAAACAAAGAGCGCTCCTTGGGGTACCCAGGTAAAGGCGTCTGATCTTGCGAAGGATATTGACGGGTATACCGCCGTGCCCAACCAAGATGCGACCATTACCGTTGATCTTAACGGTAACAATTCCATCAACGTGTACTACTATCAGAACGTTTCCCTCAAAGCCAATTCTGCAGAAGTGACCTACAACGGAAAAGACCAGAGTGTTTCTGGCTTTACCGGTGCGCCCGAAGGTGCTGATTTCTCCAACATTACCGTTGGCGCACACGGCACCGATGCAGGTACGTACGATGCTCAATTTGCAAACGGCACCGTTGGTACCGTTGACAAAACCGAGAAATATATCGTTGTAAGCGCCAAGGATGGCAAGCTCGTGATCGGCAAGGCTAAGGTCACCCTGAAGTCCGCCGACCTGAGCAAGAAGTACGACGGCACCGCGCTCGAAAACGGTGGCACCGCGCTTGCGACCGAAACCGGCTTCGCCGAGGGCGAGGGCGCGACGTACACGTTCACGGGCTCCCAGACCCTCGTCGGCTCTTCGGCCAACGCGTTCAATTACACGCTGAACGAGGGCACCAAGGCCGACAACTACGACATCGATAGGACCGAAGGTAAGCTGACCGTTGCCGACCGTGAAGAGGCCGACAAGTATGAGATTACGGTGACCGCCAATTCTGCGACGAAGACCTATGACGGAACTGAAAAGACCGTCTCTGGCGTGACCGACACTACATTCACCAACGACAAGGGTGCTCAGTTCACCGTTGAGGGCCTTAGCGCAACCGTGTCTGGAACCGATGCGGGCGAGTATGCGAACGAGGTCAGCGGCACTCCTGTCGTTAAGGATGCTGCTGGCAACGACGTGACCAAGCAATTCAAAGTTAAGACGGTTAACGGCAAGCTTGTCATCGACAAACGCGCCGTGACCATTAAGCCCAAGGATGCCACCAAGGCCTACGACGGCGAGCCCCTTAAGGCTACCGAGTGGGAGGTTGTATCGGGCTCGTTCGTCGACGGCCAGAGCATTGCCAACCCGCAATACGACGGCTCGCAGACCGTGCCCGGATCCAGCGAAAGTTCGATTACGACGTGGGGCTATGCCGAGGGTACCAACGCCGATAATTACAACATCACGGCAGCGAAGGGGTCGCTGACCGTTACCGACCGCGCTGACGGTGAGAAATACGAGATCACGGTGACTGCCAATTCCGCCGAGTTCACCTACGACGGCAATGAGCATATGGCCGAGGGCTTCAAGACCCTCGAGTTCACGGTCGACGGCAACGAATACACCGTGTCGGGCCTCAGCGCGAGCGTGTCAGGAACCGATGCGGGCACGTACTCCAACGCCATCGCGGGCACGGCCAAAGTCGTTGACGCCTCGGACAACGACGTGACCGATCAGTTCTCCGTGACCACCAAGAGCGGCTCGCTGGTAATCAATAAAGCCAAGGCTACCATTGCGCCCAAAGACGCGACCAAGGCCTACGACGGCACCGATCTTAAGGCGAGCGAATTTGTAACCGAGGGATTCGTGAAGGATCAGGGCGTCAAGAGCGCTACCTTTACTGGCTCCCAGCTGAACGTGGGTACGAGCAAGAGTGGCATCGATGGCTACGTTCTCGCCGACGGAACGAACGCCAATAATTACGATATAACGAAGGGAACGGGCAACCTCGAGGTAACTCCGGTTAGCGATGAAGTGACCGTTACCATTACAGGCAACGCCGCGACCCTGAAATACAATGGAACCGAGCAGTCCGTGACGGGCTATACCGTTGCATGCTCCAATGGCCTGTATACCGCCAATGACTTCCATTTTGCTGGCGCTGCTGTTGCCAAGGGCACGAACGTCGGTACCTACAAGATGGGCCTCGAAGCCGACCAGTTCTCCAATACGAGCGCGAACTTCACGAACGTGACGTTTGTGGTTGAAAACGACGGCTCGCTGACCATTTCCCCGCGAGAGGTTGTTTTGACATCTGATTCTGCTGAGAAGAGCTATGACGGAACTGCGCTTACGAAAAACGAGCAGTCCAATGTGAAGGTGTCTGGTGACGGCTTCGCCAAGGGCGAGGGCGCGAGCTTTGACATTACTGGTTCTCAGACGGACGCTGGGTCGAGCAAGAATACGTTCACGTACACCCTGAACGAGGGCACGCAATCTGCTAATTACGAGATTACTCAGTTCGAGGGCGACTTGACGGTCAATGCCATTACCTCGCCCGTTGTTGTTACTATTGTTGGTGACAACAAGCAAGCAACCTATGACGGTGAAGAGCATACGGCCGAGGGCTATACCTTCACTTCGGATAATGAGCTGTACACGCAGGACAAAGTGAACTTCTCTGGCGAAGCGAAGGCTCATCGCACCGATGCCGGTACGACCACCATGGGTCTTGAGGACCAATTCGCCAACGCCGATACGACCAATTTCAAAAACGTGACCTTTAAGGTAACCGACGGCTTTGTTCAGGTCGACAAAGCACAAGTGACCCTTAAATCCGCCGATTTGAACAAGAAGTACGACGGTACCGCGCTCAAGAACGGAGACAATGCGCTCGAGACCGAGTCTGGCTTCGCTGAGGGCGAGGGTGCAACGTACGAGTTTACGGGTTCCCAGACCGTCGTCGGATCTTCGCCCAACGCGTTCAACTACACGCTGAACGAGGGCACCAAGGCCGACAACTATACCATTACGAAGTCCGAAGGCACGTTGACCGTTACCAATCGCGACGCGAAGTACGAGATCGAGGTTGAGTCGAACTCCGCCGAGTTCACCTACGACGGCAACGAGCATATGGCCGAGGGCTTCAAGACCCTCGATTTCACGGTCGACGGCAACGAATACACCGTGTCGGGCCTCAGCGCGAGCGTGTCAGGAACCGATGCGGGCACGTACTCCAACGCCATCGCGGGCACGGCCAAAGTCGTTGACGCCTCGGACAACGACGTGACCGATCAGTTCTCCGTGACCACCAAGAGCGGCTCGCTGGTAATCAATAAAGCCAAGGCTACCATTGCGCCCAAAGACGCGACCAAGGCCTACGACGGCACCGATCTTAAGGCGAGCGAATTTGTAACCGAGGGATTCGTGAAGGATCAGGGCGTCAAGAGCGCTACCTTTACTGGCTCCCAGCTGAACGTGGGTACGAGCAAGAGTGGCATCGATGGCTACGTTCTCGCCGACGGAACGAACGCCAATAATTACGATATAACGAAGGGAACGGGCAACCTCGAGGTAACTCCGGTTAGCGATGAAGTGACCGTTACCATTACAGGCAACGCCGCGACCCTGAAATACAATGGAACCGAGCAGTCCGTGACGGGCTATACCGTTGCATGCTCCAATGGCCTGTATACCGCCAATGACTTCCATTTTGCTGGCGCTGCTGTTGCCAAGGGCACGAACGTCGGTACCTACAAGATGGGCCTCGAAGCCGACCAGTTCTCCAATACGAGCGCGAACTTCTCGAACGTGACGTTTGTGGTTGAAGATGGCTGGCTCAAGATTGAGGGCGGCCAGATTGACGCAAACGACGTCACTTGGACTACGCAAGACGTGCAGAAGGTGTATGACGGCAATCCGCTTTCGGCCTTCCCCGCTAGTGCGACCGATACGCACGGCAATGAGCTCAATGTCGAATACAGCATCGATGGCGAAGCGTGGACTTCTGACCCGGCCGAGATTAGCCTGACGCATTTCGGCTCCCAGAAGGTGTTGCTGCGCGCTACGGGCTCCAACTACACTGCTGGTCAATACGCGCCGAGCTCTGAAAAGATCGCGATTAACAAGCGTCCTGTCACGTTGACTTCTGCCGGCGCGAACAAGGTGTATGACGGCAAGCCTCTTACCAATGACACCGTAACCTCCACTCCGCTTGGCGTGGACGTTGGCTTCCTCGATGGCGAGGGCGTGACTTGCAACGTCACCGGCTCTCAAACGAATGTCGGCGAGAGCGACAACGAGTTCACGTACACGTTCAATGAGGGTACGAGCAAAAGCGACTACCTGGTTACGTACGAGTTCGGCAAGTTGATCGTAACGCAGGACGATACCGAGGTCGTCGTTACCATCACCGAGCACAGCGGAACCTTCGAATACGATGGAACCCAGAAGACGGTGAGCGGTTACGACTTCAGCGCTTCCAATGAGCTGTATAAGAATACCGACTTCGAGTTCGCGGGCAACGACTCTGTGAGCGCGACCAACGTTGGTACCTATGGCATGGAGCTCAAGTCCGAGGACTTCAAGAATACGAACGGCAACTTCTCCAAGGTGACGTTCGTGGTCGTCGACGGCCAGCTCACCATCACTCCGAAGAGCGTTGATCCCGAAGCCGGCAAGGGCATGAGCGTTGGCAAGCTTCCTCATGTCACGTACAACGGGGAGTCCCAGAAGCAGAAGCCCGAGGTAAAAGACGGCAACACGCTGCTTACGGAGGGCACTGACTATACGCTCGTATACAGCAAAGACACGACCAACGTCGGTACCGTGATCGTGACCGTCGAGGGCAAGGGCAACTACGCCGGTGAGGCCGAGGTGACCTATGAAATCCTGAAGCGTCAGGTGACTCTCGAGTCCTCGAGCGCTTCCAAGGTCTACGATGGCACGCCGCTCACTAAGCACGAGGCCGGTGTAACCGAGGGCAGCATGGTTGACGGCGAGAGCTTCGTGTATGAATTCACGGGCACCCAGACCGTTGCGGGCGAGAGCGCCAACTCCTTCATAATCAGTGCGGGAGACGGCACGAATCTTGACAACTACGAGATTACCAAGCAGGACGGCACGTTGAAGGTCGAGCCGAAGGGTATCGTGCCCGGCGAGGACAACGGGATGAAGGTTACCAAGCCCGCCGACAAGGTTTACAACGGCAAGGAGCAGAAGTTCGTCCCCGTTGTGACTGACGGCGAGAAGGTGCTCGTCGAAAACGTTGACTACGTCGTTACGTACACCGACGCTCTCGATTTCGAGGGCGACGCTGCAGCGAAGGACGACTTCGCCAACGTGACTGGCGACATCTTTGTCACCGTTACGGGCATCGGCAACTACGCTGGCAGTCTCACGCAGAGCTATCAAATCACGCCGAAGCCTTACACGGTTACAACGGTTTCGGGTAGCAAGGTGTATGACGGCACGCCTCTCGAGGGTGCGTCGCTCGAAGGCAACTTCGTTGGCGGCCTGGTGAACGACGACGATGCGACGTTCGTGGTTATCGGCACGCAGACCGAGGTTGGCGCTTCCGACAACACGTACACGCTTGAGTTCGTTGACGAGCAGATGGCCAAGAATTACAAGCTCGTTAAGGAAGACATCGGCACGCTTACTGTGGTGAAGGATGAGAGCGAAGCTTCGCAGAATCCGAACGGTAATGGCGAGTCGAAGAACAAGGGCACTCTGCCCAAGACGAGCGACACGACGTTGGCTACGCTGCCCTTCGCCCTGGCGGTCATAGCAGGTGCTGTGCTTTGCGTGGCGCCTGTTGCCCGCCGCCGCTCGAAGTTCTAGAGCGAACGTAGCGGCGAACTGGGTTTAAGCCTGCGGAATCGAAAAGGTCACGTCTAAGCGGCGTAGCCGGTTTCTTCGAAATCGTGGGCTTTCCCAGAAGGCCTTGTGCGAATACATCAAGGCAATAAGGTATAAAAACCCGGTCGAGTACAGCTCGGCCGGGTTTTTTGTTGCCTCATTCGGCGGCGAGTCAGGCTTCGAAATTGAAGGGGGTATTCAAGTAAAACAGAGGCCATTTGCCTAAATATGTATTGCTACCTCGACTTTCTGCTAATGGCGCGTATGAATAGCCCGATAACCTGCTACAGTCCACGCTATAAAAGTGGAACTGCCATGGCTTGCTTCAATCCGGATTGAACGGCGCCGCGCTTAAACGCCGCTTCGCGCACCGAGTGGCGCGATATGGAAAACTCGACCAGGCATACGTCCGGTCGGGTTTTCTTTTTTTTGTGATGCTTGAGGTTTGGCTGCGTTTGGGCCGCTTGCTCGTGAACGCGCTGGCTGCCCTCGTGTCGTTTGATGTCTCTTGGCGTTCGGCTTCAGTATGCTGCTTCCGATTGAGTGCGGAAGTGGAAGGATCCAAGGCGGGCATCACCTTCGAATGCCCGCCTTGCTCCATGTATCTTTACGGATTGCACTGCTTGCAGGGCGAATAGCCTTCCGAAATAAGCTCGTCGCGCGTGGCTGTGGCCTCTTGTTTGTTGTTGTCGGCTATGTCGTTGACCGAAGAGCAGGTTGGGCGGTGAAATTTCATGCTCTTGGTGTTGAGCACGTATTCTTTCAGCTCGGATGAGGCTGCTGAGCTCTCCTCGGAACCCGCGCCGTTGCTGGGATTCTTTGCGTTGCTCGAACCGGTTGCGTTGTTTGCCTGGTTGGTCTGGCTATTATCGGTATTGCCCTTCGAGGTCGTATCATCCGTGTTCTCCGAGCGAGCATTTCCATTGGGGCTTTTGCTTTTGGCAGATGCGTTGCTGGCTTCTTTGCCAGTCGCGTTCGGCGCCGTGCCCGCGCTGGTGGTGGTTGCCTCGCCACCGGTCGCCACATGTGGCACGTCGCTCGACTCACGACTTTTGCCCGTGACGTAATCGATTTCCACGCCGGGTTCTACGTTGTATACAAATACGTTGAAGCGAACGGCTTGCCCGCCATCCTCGATCGATTCCGCTTCCATTTGCACGCCGCGTGCTACGAGGTCGTTCGCGGCAAAAATGGGCGTCACGCGATAGAGCACGTGGTTGTCCGTTTGCTTCACGTAATTGGCCACGATGTTTTCGTAATAAGTCATGCCAACAGAATTCATGGTGCGCGTGCCCGTGATGAGATTTTTCTCGTTGGCGTCTTCTCCGCAAAGCTGATGCGCGATCAGGTGGCTGCGGTTGTAGAGCATTTCCTGGTCAACGAAGTCGTAGCGGTGCTGCTCCCAGCCGCTTGGATGCACCTGCGAAATGTCGCCGCGAGGCGCGTTGCTCAACGTGTCGGTACCGATGCGCGCGAATGCCGCGCCGCAGCGCCCTTCGAAATCGAGGTCGGAGAATTCCATGAATGCGCCGCGTTTGAAGTCGTCGTCGGTAAAGCTTGGCTCGCCGTTGTTGACGTCAATACAAAGCGCGCCCGAGTATTCGGGAATGTCGGCAATCTGCACGGCGGCGGGGCTGTTCGTTTGGGCGCCGCCGAAAGAGCCGCTCTCGCATGCGGCGAGCGGCAACGTGCAGCACAGCGCAAGAGCGATGGCGGCAAACAGCGCCGCAAAACGCGCGGGTATGGTGCGAGATTCATGCTCGCGAGAAGGTATCTGCATCAAAGCGATGCCTTTCTGAAAAAGGCGGCATGACGAACGTTTAGCCCGTCATGCCGCTCTCGTCATGTCTGATTTGCTTGCTTATTCCGCAAATTTCAGTAGCTCGGCGGGCGCGTCGATGAGCGCGCCGGGGTTGTTGCTCGTAAGGTGATCGAGCGTTTGGTAGCCCCATTTCGCGCCAATGGGGAATGCGCCAGCGTTGTTCGCGACCTGCATGTCCACGTCAGAATCGCCGACATACGCCACGCGTTCGATTGGCACGTCGAGCGTTTTCGCGACGAGCGTGAGGCCTTTCGGGTCGGGCTTGCGCGGCACAGGACCATCGCCAAGCGCGAAATCCACGAGGCCAGCGAAGTAATGCTTGGTCAGAGTTTGCACGCCGCCGTCGTATTTGTTCGATAGCACGGCGAGCTTCATGCCGCGTGCCTTCAGCTCGGCCAAGGTGTCGAGCATGCCGTCGTACACAGTCGTGTTCTGGTTGCCCACTTCGTCATAGCGCGTTTTCCACCAGGCGAGCGCCGCTTCGGTGGCGTTGTCATTCAGGTCTTGCGGCAGCGCTTGCAGAATAAGCGAACGCAAGCCGTTGCCAATCATGGCCAAGATTTCTTCGGTGGTGTGCGTGGGGTAGCCGAAGTGCGTGAGCGTTTCATTGGTCACGTCGACCAAATCGGGCAGCGAATCGAGCAGTGTGCCGTCCATATCGAACACGAACGCCTCAAGCGGTTCGTGGGTGCGAAGCAATTCCATCGTGGGATCCTTTCGTGTTGGCGCGGCTGTGCCGCGCAAGTTTTGACCGCCTCGCAGTATACCTGTCGCATTTGACGCGCGTGTGGTGGGTGTTTTCCGAAAAGGTGTCGGCATGCTCGGCGGGACTGGTCGCTCGTTCGAGAAAGGGGTCGGCCTGCGGGCATGTTCGTTTGCTTGTTTGAGGGAATGCCAGTTTGTTCGGGCTCCCTTGAGACTCGTTTGCTCGAGAGGGGCCAGCTGGTCATGCGGGTTCGCCATCGTGCTCGGCGGGACTGGTTTGTTTGGTGGGGTCAGCCTGCTCGGACTGTCGAGTTTCTCGGTGTGTCTTTAGGCGACTGTCGTGGGCGTCAGTTGGGTTTCGTTGCGCGCATGTTTCGTCTCGCGTTCGCTGTTTTTTGGTATCGCGCGTTGCGCCCCTTGGCCGTCGCGCGTTCCGCCTCGCGAACGCCATAAGGCTTCTGTTGCTTTCTCGCCGCACCTGGAAATTGCCGCGTGAGCATGTATTATGAATAATCGCAAAATACAACGAAGAGAAGGATGCGTTCATGCAGATTTTCGTGACCAAAGACTATCAGGAAATGAGCGAAGCCGCCGCCGACATGATTGTCGACCTGGTCGAGGAAAAACCTGGCTGCGTGTTGGGCTTGGCCACCGGCTCCACGCCTGAGGGCCTCTACGCCGAAATCGCCAAGCGCCACGAAGCCGAGGACATCGACTTCTCGCGCGTTGCAACGTTCAACCTAGACGAATACCGCGGCCTGCCTGCCGACCACGAGCAGAGCTATCACTACTTTATGCAGAAGCACCTGTTCAGCAAAATTAACGTGCGCCCCGAGAACACGCATGTGCCCAATGGCGCCAACCCCGATGCTCAAGCCGCATGCGATGCCTACGAGGCTTCCATCCTGCTTGCCGGCGGCGTTGACCTGCAGCTTCTGGGCCTGGGCCACAACGGCCACATCGGCTTCAACGAGCCCGCGCCCGAATTTCCGAAGGAAACTCACTGCGTCGACCTTACGGAATCCACCATTAACGCGAACAGCCGCCTGTTCGATTCCGCCGACGAAGTGCCCCGCCAGGCATACACCATGGGCATTGGTACCATCATGGCCGCCAAGCAGGTGCTCATCGTGGTGAGCGGCGAAGACAAGGCGCAAATCGTGCGCGATGCTTTCTTTGGCCCCGTGACCCCCGAGGTTCCCGCGTCCATTCTGCAGTTCCATCCCAATGCGGTGGCTATTGTGGACGAAGCGGCGTTCTCGCTGTGCGGCGACCTTGCCGATGAAGGCTGCGGTTGCGGCGACCCCGATTGCGATTGCGATCACGACCACGAGCATGGCGAAGACTGCGGCTGCCACGAATAGTGAAACCAAGGAAGCGGCCCCTGTGGCCGCTTCTTTTTTGGGCTAGGTGGCGACATGGCCTTCGCGCAACGTTTCCGTCAAAGCGTGGATGCTGCGCGCTCGTCGCGGCGCCATCTTTGCAACGTGTATTTCAACTGGTCACGATTAAATTGGGGCAGGGTTTCCTGTCTATAACGAAAGGAAGCGCGGCATGCTGAAAATTGCTGGTGCGAAAGTTTTTAGGAATGGCGAATTCGTCGAAGACGATATCTTCATCGAAGGCGACCGCATCGTTGCGACCGGCGACGAGATGGGCGAGGTCATCGACGCCAAGGGGCTGCTCGCCATTCCTGGCTTGGTCGACGTGCATTCCCATGGCGCGGTGGGGCATGATTTCTGCGACGGTACGCATGAGTCGATTGACGCCATTACACGCTACGAGGCCAGTCGTGGCGTAACTGCATGGTGCGGCACGACCATGACGTTCCCCGAAGAAAAGCTTGCGGGCATTATGGAATGCGCCGCTGAGCATGTTGACGCCCCCGATGCTGCTGCGCTCGTGGGCATTAATATGGAAGGCCCGTTCATCAGCCCTGAAAAGGTGGGCGCACAAAATCCCGCCTACGTGCAGCAGTGCAATGCGGCAATGTTTTGTCGCTTGCAGAATGCGTCGGGCGGCAAAATCAAGCTTGTCGATATTGCCCCCGAGGAGCCCGGAGCGCTCGAATTCGTCGATGAAATGCACGATGCCGTGCGCATTTCCGTTGCCCATACGTGCGCGAATTACGATCAGGCGGCCGAGGCCTTCCGTCGCGGCGCCAAGCATGTGACGCATTTGTACAACGCTATGCCGGGGCTGCATCATCGCAAGCCGGGCGTGATTCCTGCGGCGCTCGAGGCAGGCGCGACTCCCGAGATCATCGCCGATGGCGTGCATATTCACCCCGCCATGGTGCGCCTTGCGTTCTCGATGTTTGGTGCCGAGCGCATGATTCTGATCAGCGATTCCATGGAAGCCACCGGCATGCCCGATGGCGAATATAGCCTGGGCGGTCAGGCCGTGACGAAGAACGGCTCGCATGCCACGCTGCACGACGGTACGCTGGCTGGAAGCGCGACCGACCTGATGGGCTGCATGAAGGTTGCCGCTACTGAAATGGGCTTGCCGCTCGAGGTGGCTGTGCGTGCTGCGACGGAAAACCCCGCACGCGCGATTGGCGTGTTCGACGAGCGCGGCAGTCTCGACGCGGGCAAGGTTGCCGACGTGGTGTTGCTCAATGCCGACCTGAACGTTGCGGGCGTCATTCTGCGCGGCAAACGCATTCGCTAACTTGTTCAAAAATAGCTTCGAATGTGGCAACGATCTATGCTCACTTGCGCGTCGATTGTAGTGCGATGCGTTGCGACCTGGGCTTTTCTAATTGCAAGTCGCTCAACTCAGGTCTGTGCTCGGTTAAAATGCCACATTCGGGCACCTTTTTGCGCATATTTCTGGCACGCTGCTCTCGCGGTGCGCCCTCAAGCAAACTTGCGCCCCGAGCTCCGCTTTCGTGCGTCCGCACCGCACGTGCTCCTTCGTGCATGGTTTTGGCTTGCCGTTTTCCACACGCGTACGTGTTCGCGCTATACTCGCTGATAGATGGCACTTTAGAAAGAGGCACTCATGAAATACGAAGAGCTCAAAGATGAAATCAAGGCCGCGATGAAGGCGCACGACAATGTGCGTCGCGACATTCTGCGCCAGGTGCACGGCGAGATCAAGAATATCGAGGTCAACGAGCGTCGCGAGGTGACCGATGCCGACGTCGATGCTATGCTCAAGCGCGTCATTAAGCAGACAAGCGAAACGCTCGAGGGCTCTATCAAAGCTGCGAACAACGACGAGCGCACGGCCATGCTGAAGGAGCAGGTCGAGATTCTTGAGGGCTATCTGCCCAAGCAACTCGCGGGCGGCGAGCTTGTGGCGCTTGTCGAGAAAACCATTGCCGATCTTGGCGCCACCACCAAGCGCGAAATGGGCAAGGTTATGGGTGCGCTTACCGCTGCCACCGGCGGAAACTTCGACAAGGCTCAGGCCGCCAAGGAAGTTGGCGGCCGCCTGTCGTAGCTGGCGCTCAACACCATCGAACAGAGTTTTAAGCATAAAGAAGCGCGGTTCTCGAATCGCGCTTCTTTGATAACGAAGCAACGCGCAAGAACCTTGCCCCAGGGCCGTTCGTGCGCTCTTTTTTGAGGTGCGACGGAAGTGCGCAATGCGGCGTATAATCGCACAAGCTTTCTGCAAACCATCTTTTGAAGGAACTGCATTTATGGCAACCGAAAAACCCGATTTCATTCCCGTTCTCATCGGCGGCGATATGAATTGCTACAGCGTCGCGCGCGCCATCCATGAGGAGTATGGCGTGAAGAGCTACGCGTTTGGTCGCTTCCCCGCGGGCGACACCATGCATAGCCGCATCGTGGAGTGCTTCTATGACGAGCATATGGACAAGCCCGAAGTGGTGTTGGCGAAGGTGAAGGAATTTGCCGCTCAGCACCCCGATAAAACGCATCTAGTGTGGGGCTGCGCTGACGTATATGCGCAGGTCATTTCTGAAATCCAGAACGATTTGCCCGAAAACTGCGTCACGCTCTACATTCAGCCCGACCTGCGCGACAAGCTCGAAAGCAAGCTGAGCTTTTACGAGATGTGCGACAAGTATGGCATTCCGTACCCCAAAACGTTTGTGGTGCGTCCTAGCGAGTGGGAACAGGGCGTGGCCGAGGCCGACCTTACCGAGGAGAAAATCGGTTTCAAATACCCCATCATCGTGAAGCCGTCTATGAGTTCCACGTATTGGGAGCACCCGTTTGACCACATGAAGAAGGTGTACACCGCGCAAAACCCCGCCGAGGCGACGCATATTTTGGGCCTCATTTTCGGTGCGGGCTACCCCGACGAAGTGCTGCTGCAAGACATGGTTGTCGGCGAAGATTGCAACATGAACGTGCTCACCGCGTACTGCGACCGCAACTGCAAAGTGAAACTCATCTGCTTCGGTCGCGAAGGCCTCGAGGAACACACGCCCACCGCGCTTGGCAACCCGTGCGCCATTATCACGCAGCCCAACCCCGAGCTGCAGCAGCTCATTAAGAACTTCCTTGAGGAAATTCATTTCACGGGCTTCGCGAACTTCGACATTAAGCGCGACGATCGCGACGGGTCGTATAAGGTGTTCGAGGTAAACCTGCGCCAAGGCCGCACGAACTACCATGTGACCGCCGCCGGCCACAACCTCGCAAAGTTCGTCGTGGAAGACCGCGTGTATAAGCGTGATTTGGGTGAATGCGTCGAAAACACCAACGAGGTGTTCTGGCATTCCGTGCCGCGCAAGGTCGTTTACGATTACGTGAAAGACCCCGAGTTCGTTGAACGCGCGAAGAAGCTCGTGGCTGCCGGCAAGGAATCGATGACGTTTGATTACCCGTATGATCTGCGCTTCAACCCCATGCGTTGGGCTTGGGTGAAGATTCACGTGTTCCGTTACTTCGACAAGTTCAAAAACCCCGAGAACTATCGCTAAGTGAAAGTTGAAAGGCCAGCCCGTGCTGGCCTTTTGCATGCGCGGACGCGCGAGGTGCGGTGCGGCGTCGAGGCGTGCGTGCGGCGTCGTATGCGGCGCATGGTGCACAGGCGTTGTGTGCAGACGCTACGCCCCGGCGCCCCGGCGCGGGTCGGGTCGCGGCGCCCTGGCTTTCTGTGCGTTTGCTTTGGCTTGAGCCCTCGTGGCTTTGGCGGTTGCCGACCCTCGTTGCTTCCGCGATCGCGCCGGAGCCAGTTGCTTCTGCGGTTGCCAATGCGGTCGTTTCCGCGATCACGCAGCGTCGTTTCTTCCGTGCACGTGCGAACAGCGGCGGCATTAGGCGTTTTAACGAAGATTCGCGCGAAGGTGCGCAAGCGCGGTAAAATTCAGATTTCAGCGATTTATCGGCTTTAATGCTGTGCCATACAAACGAAAGGTGCCCTATGTGCGGATTCGTCGGATTTACCGGTGATGTCGAAAACAAGGAGCAAGTGCTCACGAGCATGATGGACCGCATCGTCCACCGCGGTCCCGACATGGGCGATACGTTCTTCGCGCCGGGTGTGGCGCTTGGCTTCCGCCGCTTGTCGATTCTCGACCTTACGCCGGCGGGCTCCCAGCCCATGAGCAACGAAGACGGCAGCGTCGTCATCGTGTTTAACGGCGAAATCTACAACTTCATGGAGCTTCGCGGCGAGCTCGAGGCGAAGGGCTACACCTTCCATTGCGGCGCCGACACCGAGTCACTTCTGCATGGCTACGAGGAGTGGGGCGAGGAAATCGTCGACAAGCTTCGTGGCATGTATGCGTTCGTTATCTGGGATAAGAAGAAGAATCGCCTGTTCGGCGCTCGCGATATTTTCGGCATCAAGCCGTTTTATTACTCTGAGGCCGAAGATGGCAGCGGCCTGATGTTCGGCAGCGAGATCAAGAGCTTCCTCGCGCACCCGAAGTTCCACAAGGCCGTGAACCACAATGCGCTGCGTCCGTATCTCACGCTGCAGTTCTCCGCGACCGACGAAACGTTCTTCGAGGGCGTGTACAAGCTGCCGGCCGCGCATTGCTTCACTTACGACCTGACCACCCACACGATGGATGTGCGCCGCTATTGGGATTGCGATTTCTCGGAAATCGACAAGCCGTTCGAGGAATATGTCGACGAGCTCGATGAAGTGGTGCATGAAAGCGTGAGCGCGCACCGCATCGCCGACGTGAAGGTGGGCAGCTTCCTTTCGGGCGGCGTCGATTCGAGCTACATCGCCGCATGCCTCATGCCCGACAAAACGTTCTCGGTTGGTTTCGATTACAACAAGTTCAACGAAACCAATTACGCCAAGGAACTTTCCGACAAGCTGGGCATCGAGAACTACCGCAAGATGATTTCTGCGGACGAATTTTTCGAAGCCTTGCCCGAGATTCAGTACCACATGGACGAGCCGCAGTCGAATCTGTCGAGCGTGCCGCTGTGGTTCTTGGCGCAAATGGCTGCTGAGCAGGTTACGGTTGTGCTTTCGGGCGAAGGCGCCGACGAGATTTTCGGCGGCTATGCATGGTATGAGGACAACCCGTCGGTCGCGAAATACAAGCGCATGGTGCCGTTCGGCGTGCGCCGCGCGCTGGGCAAGGCAGCGAAGCACATGCCGTATTTCAAGGGCCATAACTTCCTTATGAAGGGTGCCGAAATGGCCGAGGAATACTTCGTTGGCCAGGCGCTCGTGTGGCCTGAGCGCGAAGTGTCGAGCGTGCTGCGCCCCGAATATGACAAGGGCGAAGGCGCTTTCGAGCTTGCCGCGCCCATCTATGCGCGCGTTTCCGATAAGAGTGAGCTCATTCGCAAGCAGTACCTCGACATGAACATGTGGCTGCCGGGCGATATTCTGCTCAAGGCCGACAAGATGTGCATGGCGCACTCGCTTGAATTGCGTGTTCCATTCCTTGATCGCCGTGTGATGGAATTTGCCGAGCATATTCCCGATCGCTATCGCGTGAATGAAAACGGCAACAAGCTCGTGCTGCGCCACGCCGCGAACAAGAGCCTGCCCGATGAGTGGGCGACGCGTCCGAAAGTCGGCTTCCCCGTGCCCATGATTTATTGGCTGCGCGAAGAGAAGTGGTACAACTGGGTGAAGGAATACTTCACGGCGCCGTGGGCGAGCGAGTTCTTCGATTGCGACGTGCTTATGCGATTGCTTGACGAGCACTACGAGGGCAAGGCGCAGAACCAACGCAAGATTTATACGCCGCTTGTGTTCCTTATTTGGTACAAGCGCTACTTCATCGACGAATAGCGAACGAAAGAAAGCCGCCCCGGGGCGGCTTTCTTGTTTGGGGTGGGTTGCGTGCGACGTTAAGCGCCCAGAACCTCGTGGGCAATGGCTGAGTCGCTCTTGATAGGCTCGAAGTTGTCACCGCGATGCTGCAGCTCTTCTTCGCCTTTGGCGAGAAATGCGATAACCGTGGGTTTGCCGCTTTCGTGGGCGACTTCCACGGCGCGCTTGAAGGCTTCTTCGCGGTCGTAGATGATTTCGTGCGCAACGCCTTCGGGGGTGTTGTTGGCCATCTCGGCGCAAATGTCTTCCACGCGATCGTGCGCAGGATCCTCTTCGGCGTAAATGAGCAGGTCGGCATAGATGCCAGCGGTTTGCGGCAGCACCTCGCGGCGCTCGTACGCCTTGCCGCCTGGCGCGCCGAAAATGGCGATGATTTGCTGGCCCGGATATTCCTTCTTCAACGACTTGAACAGCGTTTCGAACGAAAGCTTGTTGTGCGCGTAGTCGACAATAGCGGTGATGGGTTCGTTCGGCGAAGCGATAATTTCCATGCGGCCAGGCACGCGCACGTGCGAAAGGCCCTGCTCAATCGCGTTCCAACCGATGCCCAAAAGACGCGCGCACGCGATGGCGCACAACGCATTTTCGGCATTGAACAGGCCTGCGATGCTCAGCTTTACCGTGTGAGTGCTGGCCGAAGCATCTTCTTCGCCTGCCGCTGCGGCGAGTTTGGCGCTTTCTGCGATATCGAATTCGATGCCGCCTTTAACCGTGCGCACGTTGCTGGCGACCAAATCGGCGCTTTTGCAGTCGACGCCGACGGTGAACAGCTGCGGGGCGGCTTTTGCGGCGGCCATGACCTCGTCAACGTGTTCGGTGCCAAGGTTTATCACAGCGCATTTGCACTGGTCGAAAATGCGGAGCTTGCTTTCGAAATAATCTTCGAACGTGGGGTGCTCGGCGGGTGAAATATGGTCGCGGCCGATGTTGAGGAAGCAGGCGATGTCCAGGGTGAGCCCCAGCACGCGGTCGTATTTGAGCGCCTGACTGGAAACCTCCATGACCATATGGGCGCGGCCCGAAGCCACGGTATTGGAAAGGTGGCGCCACAAATCGGGCGATTCGGGCGTCGTGTTGCAGCTCTCGAATTCCTCGATGCCGTCGTCGGTTTCGATGGAGCCAAGAATCGAAGTGCTCACCTCGGCGGCGTCCATAATGGCGTGCAGCATGTACGAGGTTGTGGTTTTGCCTTTGGTACCCGTGATGCCCACGATGTTCAGCCCGGCGCTCGGGTCGCCATAGGCGACCTTCGATGCCGTAGCCATGGCGCGGCGCACGTCGGCGGCCACGATTGCGGGGGTGCCTGCGGCTGCGGCGGCCAAGTCGGCGGGCGCGGTTAGTTTGCCCTGCTCGTCGAGCTCGCCCTGGCACAGATAGGCGGCGGCGCCGCTTGCGATGGCGCTTTCGAGAAACGCTGGCTTGAAGCCCGCGCCTTTGCAGATGAACAGGCATGTTGCGGCGGCTTTGCGTGAATCAATCGCGACGCCGCGAATTTCGGTGGATGAATCGCCCACGATTTCGCAGTCGGTGCCGTTGGCGCGAATCGCCTCGGCGATGGTTTGAAGCGAGACAAGGGGCGTGCCGCCAAAATCATTGGCCTGGGGCAGGGTGGTGCTCATGATGACTCCTTGTTTTCGGTGGTGCAGCTGCGAGCGCGTTCTTGGAGCGCGTCGGCTGCGGTTTCCGGGCGCTCTTTCGGTCCCGGTTTCTCGTGTGGTAAATATTCCAGCATTGTAGTCTTCTTTTGCAGGTGGGCTTGCGCCGCACCTCCGTATTCACGCCCAAGCCAGAATCACGACCTGTTAAATGCTCGTAGCGTTTAGCAGGTGTTGCCGGTTGCGCGAAGATGAACCTGCTAAACGCTACGAGCATTTAGCAGGTTCTGGGGTTTACAATGGCCAGGTTTGAAGAATCGCCGATTCGTTTTCGCGATACGGCATGCATAGAAAGATCCACTTATATGAACGCTTCCGAAAACACGTACGCCTACCCGAATGGCATCGCTGGCCCTGCTCCCGAGCCCGCTCCAGGTGACGATGCGGCCGACTCTCGCCTGCGCCGAATTATGGGCGATGATGGCATGGACCGCCTGGCGAACGCGACGGTCATGGTGTTGGGCTTGGGCGGCGTGGGCTCGAGCTGCGTTGAGGCGCTCGTGCGCGGCGGCGTGGGTCGTTTGGCGCTCATCGATCGCGATGTGGTGTCGCCGAGCAATGTGAATCGCCAGGTCATCGCGTTTCAGAGCACGATGGGCCGCCGGAAAATCGACGTGATGCGCGAAATGTGCCTAGATATTAACCCGAACGTGCACGTCGTTACCAAGCATTCGTTCGTGCTCGCCGAGACTTTCGACGAGCTGTATGCCGAGTGCCTCGAAGAGTGTGACGGCCGCATCGATTTCGTTCTTGACTGCATCGACACTATTTCGACGAAAATTTTCATTGCGGAATTCGCGCAAAAGCACGGCTTGCGTTTGATAAGCGCCATGGGTGCCGCCAATAAGCTGCAGCCTGAATATTTGCGTGCGTCCGATTTGTACGAAACCGTGAACGACCCCATTTCGCGCATCATGCGCAAGGAATGCCGCAAGCGCGGTATCAAGCATCTGCGCGTCGTGTATTCCTGCGAGCAGCCTGTGCCCGTGCCGGTGCGTGAAGGCGCTTCCCGCAGTGAGCGATCGAACTTGGGCACGGCATCGTACATGCCGCCCATGATGGGTCAAATGATCGCGGCTGAAACGCTTCGCGCCATCGCACACGTGGGGGAATTCGCCGACTAACTGGTGATACGGTCCTTCCTCGAAAATCTTTCGCGCCGTTGCGTTTGGGTTGTTTGCGTCCTTTGTCCTTTGGGTGGTATAACCTTATTGGGAAGAACGTGGGGGCGCGTGCATAAAAAGAGGGGGACGCAATGACGGTCTTTGATTTGTATGACATGCATTGTCACCTGGCTTTTTCTCCCGATACACGAGCATCGGCCATCGCGCTGCGCCAAGAGGGAATAGGCGGCATGTGCGCTACGGTGACCCCTGATGAATATCACCTTGCGTCATTGGCCTTGGCCGATGAACTCAATCGAAATTCCAACTTCAAACTCGGTGTAGGCTTGCACCCGTGGTGGCTTTCCGACGGTTCGTGCGGCGCCGATGCGGTTGATAAGCTCGTCGCCTACGCTGCCGAAACGCGCTTTATTGGAGAAATCGGTCTCGATTTTGCGCCCCGTCGTGCCGAGAGCGCTCAACTGCAGCGCACGGTGTTCGCGCGCATCGCCGCGGCGGCGAGGGGCAAAGTGCTCTCGGTGCATGCCGTGAAAAGCGTGGGCGCGGCGCTTGATCTTATGGAAAGGGTGGGACTCGTGGCTCCTGGTGCGCCGCAGGGCCCTCAAAACCCGCAGGGTACCGCGGTGATTTTCCACTGCTTCTCTGGTTCAGGTGTCGAGCTTGCGCGCGCCATCGAATGCGGCTGCTATTTTTCCATCAACCCTCGCATGCTTTCCACCAAGCGCGGCCGCGCGTATGTGCAGCAAATCCCTGAAGAAAAATTGCTGCTTGAAAGCGACCTGCCGCCCGCCGCGGGCGCGGAATTCAACGCTCGAGAAGTGCGCGCGCTGCTGGAAGCGTCCCTCGAGCATATGGCAGAGCTGCGCAGGTGCCGCCTCGATTCACTGAAGGAGAAAGTGGCGGCTAACAGCCGTGCTCTTCTCGAGGGATAACCAAGCCTGTTGTGGGGCCGCTGGCATAAAATCATCGCTGGTTTCCGCGGCGCTTTCAATATACTCAGTATGAGGGATTATTCAGGAAACCGCGCCGCGTAAGGGGTTGCTATGGCATTCGTCGAATTTAAAGATGTGCGTAAGATTTATACCATGGGCGAAGTGCAGGTGGCTGCCGTCGATGGCATGTCTTTCGAAATCGAGCAAGGCGAACTCGTGGTGGTCGTCGGCCCCTCGGGTTCGGGCAAAACAACGTTGCTCAATATGATGGGCGGCATGGATTCATGCACATCGGGTTCTATTACGCTCGATGGCGCCCGCGTCGACCAGTTCGACGAAAAGCAGCTCACCGATTACCGTCGTTACGATATTGGCTTTGTATTCCAATTCTATAACTTGGTGCAAAATCTTACCGCGCTCGAAAATGTGGAGCTTGCGAGCCAAATTTGCCGCAATCCTCTTCCGCCTGCCGACGTGTTGACCCAGGTGGGGCTCGCGCATCGCATGGATAACTTCCCCGCGCAGCTCTCGGGCGGCGAACAGCAGCGTGTGGCCATTGCCCGCGCCATCGCGAAAAACCCGAAGCTCTTGCTGTGCGACGAGCCCACGGGTGCGCTCGATTACAAAACGGGCAAGGCCATTTTGAAGCTGTTGCAAGACACGTGCCGCGAAACGGGCCGTACGGTGGTGCTCATTACGCACAATTCCGCGTTCTGCGCTATTGCCGACCGCGTGATTCATGTGAAAGAAGGAAAAGTCGAACGCATGGAGCTCAATGCGCACCCGCAAGCCGCTGAAACGGTTGAGTGGTAAGCATGGCGAGCGCATTCGGAAAAGATCTACGGCGTTCTATCACCCATTCGTGGGGCCGCTTTTTGGCGATTGCGATTATTGCCGCACTTGGTGCGGGCTTTTATGCCGGCCTACGCATGACGGGGCCCGACATGCGCCTTGCGGGCGACGAATACTATGACGGCACGAGTTTGGCCGACGTGCGCGTGGTTTCGACGATTGGATTCGATGAGGCGCAAATCGACGCGTTGCGCGATGTGGAGGGCATTTCGGCTGTTATGCCTGCTCGCGAAGCCGACGCCATTTCAGAATTGGATGGCGTGCAATATACGCTGTGCTTCCAGTCGCTTGATGTTGACGCTGCCCAGGCGAGCACGTGCGACGATGGCTTCACCGTGCAATCGAGCGACGGTTCGTATTTGAACAGGCCTGTCTTGAAGAGCGGCACCTGGCCCACGAAAAGCGACGAGTGCCTGCTTTCTTCTGACACGGTGTGGCAGACCGATGTGCATATCGGCGACAAGGTGCGCCTTATCGAGGGCACACAAGATTTGGACGACAGCTTCGCCGAGCGCGAGTTTACGGTGGTCGGCTTCGTGAACTCGTCGTATTACACGTGCTCGACCAATGTGGGTTCGACGTCGCTTGGAAGCGGCCGTCTTACGAGCTTCGTGTTCGTTCCCGATTCGGCCTTCGCTGACGATTACCCCATTACCGAAGCGTTCATCGCGGTCGATGGTGCGCGCGACTTGCCATGGGCGAGCGATGCCTACCAGGCGAAAGTCGACGAAGTGGCCAATCGCATCGACGCGATTGCCGACGATTTGAAGGCGTCGCGCATCGAAGGCCTGCAGGCCGACGCCCAGGCTGCGCTCGATGAAAAGCGTGCGGAATACGAGCAGAAGAAGGCCGACGCGCTCGCGCAGCTCGACGATGGCCAGGCGACACTCGACAATTCTAAGGCGCAGCTCGATTCTGCAGCCGCCGAGCTTGAATCGGCGAAGGCGACCATTGCCCAAAGCGAATCGCAGCTGGCAAGCGGTCGCGCCCAGTATGAGTCTGGTGTGGCTGAACTCGCCGACCAGCGTTCGCAGGCGCAAGCGGCATTGGCTCAGGCTCAGGCGTCGATTGACGAAGGGTGGGCACAGTACCACACCGCTATGCAGACGCGCGAAATGCTGAACAATAAGCTCGATGAAGCGCAGAAGGGCCTCGACCGGGTGAACGATGGCCTTGCGCAGGTCGCGGCCAGAATTGAGCAGGCGCAGCGGGCGATTGATGAGTTGCAGGCGCAAATTGATGCGTTGAATCCGGCCGATCCTACGCATGAGGAAACGAAAGCGAAAAAAGCAGCTCTCGAGCAGCAGTTGGCTCAAGCCAAGGCGGCTTTGTCGCAGCTCCAGCAGCAGCAAGCGCAGCTTGAATCCCAGAAAACTGAAATCGAGGCGGGCATCGTTCAGCTTCAGGCGGGCATCGCTCAAATCGATACGGAAACCGCGGGCGTGCCTGAGCAACTTGCGGCGGGCGAGCAGGAGCTTGCTGCCCAGAAGGCTGCGGCCAACCAGGGCTTCGCGAGCGGTCAGGCCTCGCTTGATGCCGCTGCGGCGCAGCTCGCCCAAGGCCAGGCGCAGCTCGATGAGGGCCGCGCTCAGCTCAAAAGCGGCCAGGCCGAATATGCCGACGGTTTGTCGCAGTGGGAAAACGGCGCTGCCGAGCTTGCTGATAAGCGCGCCCAGGCCGAGGCCGAATTCGCCGACGCCGAAGCGCAGCTCGCCGACGCCCAAGCCGAGGTGGACGACATTGCCACTATGGATGCCGACGTGTATGCGCTCGATTTGAAGAAGAACATCGGCGCCGAAAGTTTCCGTTCTGACGCGGGACGCATTGACCAAATTGCGCAGGTGTTCCCACTGCTGTTCTTCCTTGTGGCCGCCTTGGTTTCGCTTACGACTATGACGCGCATGGTCGATGAAGAGCGCGTGCTCATTGGCACGTTTAAGGCGCTTGGCTATTCCAATGGGCGCATCGCCTCGAAGTATTTGGTGTATGCCATGGTCGCCAGCGGCGTGGGCTCAATCGTGGGCATTGTGCTGCTGTCGCAGTTTTTGCCGTGGTTCATCATGAATGCGTACGCGATTATTTATGTTGTGCCGTGCAGGCCTACGCCAATCGACCCCGCGCTGTTCTTGCTGGCGGCGGGCCTTTCTGTGGGCATTACGGTTGCGGCAACGCTGTTCGCTGCGATGGCCACTTTGCGCGAAAAGCCGGCAGCCCTTATGCTGCCGCGCGCTCCGAAGGCCGGCAAGCGCATTCTGCTCGAACGTATTCGTCCGCTGTGGAGCCGCATGTCGTTCAGTTGGAAGGTCACCGCGCGCAACCTCTTCCGCTATAAGCGCCGTTTCTTCATGGCGATTATTGGCATTGCAGGTTGCACGGGTCTTTTGCTCACTGGCCTTGGCTTGCAAAACGCCATCAACGATATCATCGACAAGCAGTATGGCGAGCTGTACCACTACAACGCCATCGTGCGCATGGATTCCGATGTTGCCGATGCCGAAAAGAATGCCGTGGCAAAACGCGTCGAGGCCGACTCCGAAGGTCCGAAGGCATGGGTGCTTACCGAGAATAAAATCGTGCGCACTCCGGGTGCGTCGGATGATATCGACCAACGCGTCGAGTTGAACGTGCCGCAAGATACGCAGGAATTCGGCAACTTCAACACGCTGCGCACGCGCGTGGGCCACAAGCCCCTCGCGATTGACGATGAAGGCGTGCTCATAAGCGAGAAGCTCGCGACGAAGCTGGGTGTTTCGGTGGGCGATTCCATCGCGATTTACGACGAGGATGCCATTGGCAACGCGACGGGCGAAGGCCGCGAGGTGCGCGTGTCGGGCATTATGGAGAACTACGTGGCGCAATACGTGCTCATGTCGCCTGCGTTGTACGAATCCACCATGGGAGAAGCGCCTTCGTATGCGACGCTGCTTGCGAACGTTGCCGAGGGCGATGACGTGCGCGAAGTGTTCAGCGACGACGTGCTCGCGATGGATGGTGTGAAAACCGTGACGTATAACGACGAAACCATCAACAGCTATCGCAGCATGCTGAAGAGCGTCGATTCGGTCGTGGTGGTGCTCGTGGTTGCTGCGGCCCTGCTCGCGTTCGTGGTGCTGTACAACCTCACGAACATCAACATCACCGAGCGTGTGCGAGAAATTGCCACGCTGAAGGTGCTTGGCTTCACGCCGCATGAGGTGAACGCGTATATCTATCGCGAAACCATGCTGCTCTCGCTGATTGGCGCATTCGTTGGTTTGTTCCTTGGCATTGCCATGGAGGGCTATGTTGTAATCACCGCCGAGGTCGATCAGGTGATGTTTGGCCGCGAAATTCACACTTTGAGCTTCATTGTCGCATTTGCGCTCACCATGCTGTTCTCGGTTATCGTGACTTTGGCGATGAAGTTCAAGCTTAAGAAAATCGATATGGTCGAAAGTTTGAAGAGCGTCGACTAACGAACGCGCAGGGCGATGAGCCAAATGGCAAACATAATTGCCCTGAACGGCGACGGGCCTGCAGAACGATGCGGGCCCGCTTTTGTGTGTATGCATGCGCTTTCTTGGAGTTGGCTGTGGAGCTGAATTCGTTTTCACTTGGGCGCGTGTTGCCGCCTCGCGGCTTTTCTTGCCGAGCGAAATATTTCGCCGTGGGTTACTTGCCCGACCCTGCTTGCGGCGATGCGCTCGATTCCGATCCCGTTGACCCTGAATTTGTGGCATTTCCGCCCGAATCCGTTGAGCCAGAGCTGTTTGCGTTGTTGGAATTTGAATTCGTATTATTGCTGGAAGTTTGGCCGGAGCCTGAACCGCTTGAGGATGGGCTGTTGTTGCCGCTTGCGGAGCTCGAGTTCTCTGATCCCGAATTCGTGTTGCTGGAGTTTGCGCCTGACTCAGTTGCGGATGAAGAGTTGGAAGCGTTCTGCGTCGAATTTTGTTGAGGGGATTGCGGAGCGCTGTTCTTCTCGTTTTCGTCTTGAGCTGTTGTCTCGGCCTTCTTGGCATCATGGGTTTTTCCGGTGTCATTGCTGGTCGCAGCGCTGTTTTCGTCTGCAAGCTGGCTCGTTACGACTTCGCCGGTGAACGGGGCTACTTTTGTACCGATGCCTTCGCCACCGGTAAACATAAGCACGAGGCCCGCGAACAGCAGGATTGCCGCAAGGGACGAGGCAACTGAAACCGCGAGCACGCGGCGCTGCATGGTCTTTTGCTTTTGGGCCTCAATCTCGACGACGCCCGTTGCGTGGCTCGCATTGCCCGTATGGCCGGCTGCGCTATTGATGCGCGGGGTATTCGATTGGGTGCCTTGAGCGGCTTGGCTGCCGCGCATGTCGTGTGCATCGGCTCCAACGATTTGGCCCGCGGATAGAACGCTCGTTTCGGCGGAATTAGTCGACGGAACCGCCGCTTCGTTGAATGCGCGCGTCGCTGTGCCCACCGAAGGCAGCATGGTGGTTTCGGCGCTCTCGAATGGTGCGCGTGTGATGGGCATGACGGTGGTTTGCGCGTGTGCGAAGCTTTGGGTTGCGCTTTGGGCGGCAACGGCATTAGCCGCCGCATTTTCTTCCTCGTTGTCGCTCGAGGCAAAGCCGCGAAGCTTTTCGGCTGACCCCGCCAGGAATTTTTTGTAAAGCTGCGATGAAACGGTCGACACGACCGAGCCTACGGCGACGCCGATAACCGAGCCGGCAATGCCGATTTGCGCAGAAAGCAGCATCGAGGTCACCGCGGCCAACGCACCGGCGGTGACCTGTGAAACCGAAAGCCCCTCAAAAAGGCCCTTGATTCCGGTTGGGTTGGGGGTTTCGGCTTCAGCCTTGGGCGAGATAACGACGGTGTTTGCCGCCGAATCGGCGCGCTGGTTGCGGTTTTCTTGACTGTATGCGCGTCTGTCCATGGTTGCCTCCTATCAAATAAAAGCAAGCGCTCGATTGGCTTGCGATAAATGCGTTTGGTACGAGTCGAACATATCGCGCGTTCGCGCAATGGGAAGAATCTGAATCGAAACGTTACCTCGGCGCCACGGAACCGCGACAAACATAAGAGCTGGGGGATGGGCTTTGCAAGGATGGGATATTCGAGCGCGGGCCTTTGCGCCGACAGGCACTTGTGGGGATGAGGAAGAGAGACAAGGTGCGAGAAGAGAGGGAAGGAGTGTAGAAGGCCTGTTCATATGCATGCAATACGAGTCTGCTACGATTGGCTGCAACAGGCAATTGCGAAAAAAGAGGCTCCGAGGTCGGCGAGATGACGGTAGTGAGTCGAGGCCTCAGAGCACCTTGATGCCCTGCGGCCCCGAACCGTCCGTTCGACTTGCTAGCCGCGCTTGATCTTCGCGGCGATGCGGTCGGCGACGGACATGTTTTCACGGCGGTCGCCGCCCCAGAACGAAATCGACACCATGCCGGGCCCAACGTGGCTGCCGATGGTGGCACCAATGTTGTGCTGTACCACGGTGATGCTCTCGTCTTGTTTGGCCAAAAGGTCTCGCAGCGCTTCGGCGTCTTTCGGACAGTCGGCGTTGCCGATGAGCACTACGGGCGAACCACCTTGCGTGTCATGCTCTTTTGTGAAGAAATCGGCCATTTGCTTCAGGCCCTTCTTGCGCCCACGCGCGGCGCCCGTGAGTGCCAAGTGCCCCGACGTATCGAAGGTGAGCAGGGGTTTCACATTGAGTGCCGAGCCTGCTGCGGCAACCGATGCGGGAATGCGTCCGCCGCGGTGCAGCGCATCAAGGTCGTCAACCATGAAAGCGGTTTGCACGAAGTAGCGCGCCTGTTCGGCCCACTCGACCAGCTCTTCTGCGGAAAGCCCCGAATCGCGCTGACGCAACGCCTCAAGAACGAGCAAGCCCTCGGGCGTAGAGCCGATCATAAGGTCGACCAAATAGAGCGGAGCATCGGGGAATTCCTCTTTCACCTGGGCAAGCAACGCCGCTGCAGTTGAGTAATTCGACGAAAGGCCGCTCGAGAAACATAGGTATACCGTGGGAATGCCGTTTTCGGCAGCGCGGCGCCATGTCGCCTCGATTGCCGCCGGCGAAGCCTGCGAGGTGCTCGGCGTTTCTCCATTGCGAATCTTCTCGTAGAACTCGTGCGGCGTGATGGATTGATAGAAATCGTCCTCGTGGTCGCCATCGCTCATGACGTAATTGAAGTTCAGCGTATCGACGCCTTCGATTTGCAGCATACTCAGCGGCAAATCGCAGCATGAATCGATGATCAAATTGCATTGCGCGGCCATGGAATCCCTTTCTCTCGCACATGTACGCAAAAGTCTACCATGGTTGACGCGGGGAACTGCTAGATATTCCAGCGGGCTTCGAATCGCTGAAGCAGGAACGAATAGAACTTATCGGCCTGCTCGTTCGAGCCGCCGTGGCGCGTTCGCGCGACTTCGATGGTGCGTACGAATCCCGGCTCAAGAATGGGAGCAAGGCGCGCGCCGGCGCCAAGCTCGCCCCAGCTGTGTTCGGGCCAAAAGCCAACGCCGAGGCCAAGGCCGATCATTTTGCGCACGACCGATGGATTATCGCTCTCGAAGGCGATTGTGGGGCGAAACCCCAGTTTGGCGCATTGCGACAGGCAGAGGTTGCTAATGTTGCGCGAGCCTGCGAGCATTATGAAGCCGCTGTTTTGCATCTGGGCCAGCGAAATCGCTTCGCCGCGCCCGTTGGCCAAGGCGTCGCTCGCTGCGATGTCGCGCCCTTCGCCTCCAGGTCTTTCACCTTTTCCTGGATTGTCGCGAAAACCTGCGTCGGGCTCCTCGGTTTCGTCGCCGTTCGTTGCGGGCACGGCGAGCATGATGCGTTCCTTGAATAGGCGCGCGCCCTTCGCTTCCGACGTTTTCCCTGTTTGCATGCGCACTTCGATGTCGCACGGTTCAATTTTGCTGGCTGTTTCGCTGCTCACAATCTGAAACTTTGCCGCGGGGTGTTGAGTGCGCCATTCCGCGACGGCGTCAACGACGATGTTCGAGGCCGAAACAACGTTGATGCGCACGATCGAGCTGCGCTCTTCGTCGAACCGCGCAAGCTCGCTGGTCGCCGAGTCAATTTCTGCCACCGCTTTCGCGATGCGTTTGCTGTAGAAGCGCCCTGCTTCAGTAAGGCGAATGCCGCGCCCTTCTGGCTCGAAAAGCTGTACGCCCAGTTCTCGCTCGAGGCGGCTAATCGCTTGGGTGAGCGAGGGCTGCGATACGCGAAGTTTCTGGGCGCTGTGCGTGACGTGCTCGCTTTCCGCAACTTCCAGAAAATATCTCAACTGCAAAAGCTCCACGGCGCTCCTCTCGTTTTCTTGAATCATAACGTAAAAGTGATGATAAATAACCAATTCATATATTAGACGCTATGATGCGGGCGAACTATTCTCAAAGGGTTTGAAATCCGAGAAATCGAGGGTGCAATGGCGGAATTTCTTGAAGCGGTCATGCTGGTTTGTTTTGGCTTGTCGTGGCCGATGAATGCGTATAAGGCGGCGAAGGCGCGCACGGCTGCGGGCACAAGCTGGCAGTTCATTTTGCTTATCACGTTGGGATACGTTGCCGGTATTGCGGCGAAGTTCGTATCGGGCCAAATCAACTGGGTGCTGGCGGTCTATTTCCTGAACATGATTGCCATCGCGGCGAACTGGATCGTGTACTTCCGCAATGTGAAGCTCGATGCTGTTGCGGCGGGCCGCTATCAGGAAAAGCACGATGCGCGACGCGAGGCGCTGCGTGCGGAAAGCGTCGATGAGCTGCTTAAAGATGGCGGCAAAGATCCGAAAACCGCGAAATATGGCGCTTCGATGGAGGGCGTCGAAGCCGAAGAGGCCAAGAAATTCCAGAAGTGATAGGGCCGAATGGCGCGGCGTTCGCGCGGCAGCGGCCTAACGTTGTTGCCTGCACGCATGTGCTGAGCCTGCGTAAGTTCGCAGCCCATGCGGGCGCGACACGCGAAATGCTCAGCCCGATTTGCCCGCGCGGTTTCGACGCCTCTATGCAACGAAGGCTCGCCTGCGATAGGCGAGCCTTCGTGTTTTTGCGTCAAAAAACGCGTTGTCTAAGATGCGCTATCTCGTTTGATACTCGCGCATGAGTTCGGCAAATGCAGGCATCGAATTCACGATGGTCTCGTGGGCGACGCAGTAGCTTACGCGCAGCCAGCCCTCGACGCCGAAGCTGTTGCTGGGAACGAGCAGCAGCTCATGTGCCTTCGCGGCCTCGGCGAAAGCCTGAGCGTCGGGTTCGAGCGCGCGAACCCACAAGTAGAATGCGCCTTGGGGCGCAACGCACTCGTAGCCGAGTTTCGTAAGGCCGCCATACAGGGCTTCGCGGTTCTTCGCATAGGCCTCAACATCGCTCGGCTCGTCGACGCAGCGCTCGATGACGTACTGCAGAAGCGACGGCGCGCACACGAAGCCAAGCGCGCGGCCGGCGCCGCACACGGCGTTGAAGGTGCGCTCCCAGTCGGGCATGGTGTTGGGAACCAGAATGTAGCCAATGCGCTCGCCCGGCAGGCTGAGCGATTTGGAATACGAGTAGCACACGAGCGTGTTCTCGTAGATAGGCGGAACGAACGGCACGCGCACGTTGCCGTAGACGATTTCGCGATACGGCTCATCGGCGATGATGTAAATGGTGGTGCCGAATTCGTCCTGCTTGCGGCGCAGCGCGTTGGCGAGTTCGATCAAGTCGCATTCGGGGTACACCGAGCCAACTGGGTTGTTGGGCGAATTAATCACGATGGCCTTGGTTTTCGGCGTAATGGCGCCTTCGATGGCTTCGATGTTCATTTGGAAATCGTCGCGGCGAGCGGGCACCTCGATGCAGTTGCAGCCGGCGTTCTCGATCCAAACCTTGTATTCGGGGAAATAGGGCGAAATCACGATGAACTCATCGCCTGGGTTTCCAACGGCGTTGAAGCAGATGGAAAGCGATGCGGCGGCGCCGCAGGTCATGTAGATGTTCGCACCTTCGTACGACGTGTCGAAGCGGCGGTTGAGCGATGCGGCCACGGCGGCGCGAACGCTCGGTGCGCCCTGGCTGGGGGTGTAGCCGTGCACTTGGGCGGGGGGCTGCTCCATCACATCGAGAATTGCTCGTTTAACCGCTTCGGGTGCCGGAACGCTGGGGTTGCCGATGCTGAAGTCGAAGACGTTATCCTCGCCGATTTCGGCCTTGCGTGCTTGGCCGTATGCGAACAGCTCGCGAATCGCCGACGGTTCGCTGCCCAACTCATACATGCGTTGATTGATCATGGTGCCCTCGTTTCCCCGCGCGCGCCTACGGGCGGCGTTGCTGGTTTCCTTCACGCGTCTATGATAAAGCGCAAAGGGCGAGAAAGTTGGGGAATGGAATCTTTTTTCTGCAGATGGAAACGCTGCCTTAGCTCTTTCTGGTGTGAATGAGGTGGCGAATTGCTTCGATCGCGTGTCCGCGGAACATTGCCCTGGGGCCCGCATAGGCCATGGCGCGGCGTTGCCATGCCGATTCGGTGGATGTGTAGCAATGGCTCTTGCACGTTTTGCATGCGGGGCGCGGCTCGCGTCGGCACAGTGCTCGGCGAACTTCGCCGTAGCGCAAATGTGCGGCGCATTCGGGGCAAAGGCGCGGAATCTTGTGCTGGGGATACATGCCCACGGCGGTGGCTTCGCTTTCGTATGGCGTGCGGTCGGCGGCGGCGTGGTGGTCGGCGCAATAGATTTCCGTCATGCCAGCGAGCGTTACGATGTCGCGTGCGATTTCCTTTTCGGCAATGCGGTTAAGAATGCGCGCACGATGTTTCTTCCACGCTTTTGCGGCGGCTTGGTTTGCGGCCGCGGCTATGTCGGCTCCATCGAGGCGGGGCGCGTGCTGTTTGGCGGCTATTTCGGCTGCGGCCTTAGTTTCTCGAGCCGGGGTCGCCTCGGCAGAGGTTGCGTTGGCTGTGGCGCCTGCGGCTTCGGCTGATTCGTTCCGGGTCTTCGTTGTTAGGTCGCTTTCGGTCGATTTCCTTTCGGGCTCGACGAGGGCATCGTGTTCGCTCGTTTTGGCCATTAGTTTTCTGCCTTTCGCAGCTGCGCATTGCGTGCTCCATCGAGAATACCCAGCTCAAAGCACTTCTCGACATAAATTTTATTCGCGACGCTCGTTGCCGCCGAAAGCGCGAGTCGACGTTCAGGTGAAAGGTCGGCGGCGTTGCTTACCTGGAGGGCGAATGCGCGGCCGTCTGGTTTGCGGATGTCGCACGACCCAAGGTTCGTGTGGGCAATTTCGCCGCAGAAGAGCTGGCGAAGGCTTTCCTCTACCGCCTCGCAGAAGAAGTTGTATGCGTGGTCGATGCCGTGGGTCGCCGCCGAAACTCGCAGCAGCGAATGGATGTCGTCCATCGAGAATGTGCGTTTCATCAGGCAAATCACGGTAAGCATGGCAACATGGTTCGCGGTGTAGCGCTTGGCCTTCGGTGCGGGGATAATGCCTTGTTTCACATAGTTGTTCACCATGGAAGCTGTGAGCAGCTTTTCGTCGGGCGCCACGAGCGGGCGCAGTTGCGCATCTATATAGGTGAGCAACTGATCCATGTACAAGTCGATCGTGGGAATATCGGCATAGCGCGCCAGGCGCAGCTCGCGAATAAGTTCGACGTATTCCGCCTCGCTGAGTGTTTGGATATGTTTCGTTTTGCGTGCCATGGATGCAAGCGTAGCATGTCGCGCGTGTTTGCGCGGGTACTGGAAACGCTACCGTTGCGAAGCGTCCAATCAAACTCCATATTGCTTGACACGGTTTTGCTGCGCACATAAGCTGGTTTTCAAAACGAGATGTATCGAACGCCGGCATCGCGCAAGCGTTGTTGGGTGAAGAAGGGAAGGCTCCATGATTGGCAACAACGGCATTAATGGCGCCATTAAGCAGGGGATTGAAAAAGTTCGCGACTTCGGCGACGCCGTTGCCGCCGACGCAGCCGCGGTTTTTGGCGAGGCGGCGGAAGCGGCCGCAACTGCTGTGGCTACGGCGTCTGACGCCGCCGAGACGGTTGCCGCCACCGTGGCCGCCGCGGCAGGCGAAGGCGACGCGGAAAATCAGCGTATCGCCGTGCTGGTCGATTCCGCGACCGATGTGCCGCCAGAGGTCGTCGAAAAGTACGGCGTGTTCATCGCGCCCCTTCATGTGAACTATTCCGATGGCGACTTTCTCGATCGCGTGACTATTCAGCCCGAAGAAGTCTACCGTCGCTTCGAAACCGAAATTCCTAAAACCTCGACGCCGGCGCCCGCCGATATCATGTCTCTGTTCGATCGAATTGCCGCTGAGGGCTACACCCATGTGATTGCCGTCACGATTTCCTCGGGGCTTTCGGGTACCTACGACTTGGTGCGCAGCATCGCATCCGGCCGTGCCGATTTGCAGTGCGCTGTGATTGACACGAAGAGCATCGGCATCGCTGCGGGCCTTACCGCAGTGCTCGTGTGCGAGCTCGTTGGCTCGGGCATGCCGTTCTCGCAGGTTATCGCTCGCGCCGAGGGTACCGCCGAGCGCTCCGAGGGCTTTTTCTGCGTGAACACGCTCGAGTATCTCTATAAGGGCGGCCGCATTGGCGCCGCGACGTACGCGATTGGCTCGAAGCTCGATATTCGCCCCACCATCAAGTGCAATGAAGAGGGCAAATACGTGGTGTGCGCGAAAAGCCACGGCCGCAAGGGCTCGCTGAAGAAGACCGTTTCGCTTGCGAAGAAGGTTGCCGCCGCCGCTCTCGAAGAGGGCCGCTCGGTTCGTTTCGCCGTGGCTCATGGTGACGCCGAGGCCGAAGCGCGCGTCATTGCCGACGATTTGAAGGCCGAATTCCCTCAGGCGATCGACGTGATTTTCTGCCAAATCTCGCCCGCGCTCGTGGTGCATACCGGTCCCGGACTGGTGGGAGTTGGAGTTTCCGTTTTATAGCGCGCGGCGCGGTAGAATTCGGTTCGACGCATTTGCCGGCATAAAGCCGAATTCGTAAAGGAAAAACCCTATGGCCACACTGCAACAACTTCGCTACCTTATCGCCGTCGCGGAATACGGCTCCATCAACGCCGCCGCGCGCGAGCTGTTCGCGACGCAGTCGAACTTGTCCACGGCCATCAAAGACCTCGAACAGGAGCTGGGCGTCACCATTTTCACGCGCAGCAATCGCGGCGTGGCGCTGACCAACGACGGCACCGAGCTTTTGGGCTATGCGCGCCAGGTAATCGAGCAGGCCGACATGCTTGAGCGCCGCTATGCCGAGCACGGTTCGAGCCATGTGCGCCTGGCCGTTTCCACGCAGCATTACGCCTTCAGCGTGCAGGCGTTCGTAAATGTGGCCGAAACCTGCACGGGTGATGAGTACGACCTGGTGCTGCGTGAAAGCACCACGGCCGAAATCATCGAAGACGTGCGCAGCTTCCGCAGTGAAATAGGCGTGCTGTATACCGACGATTTCAACAGGCGCGTGCTCGAACGCGCTTTTGAAGAAGCTGACGTGCAGTTCCACCCCTTGTTCGAGGCTTCCGCGCATGTATTTGTGGGTGAGAATCATCCGCTCGCGAAACGCGAGATCATCTCGCCCGAAGAATTGGCGGCTTATCCTCGTTATTCGTTCGAGCAGGGTACGGTGAACTCGTTTTATTATGCCGAAGAACCGCTCGCGTGGCTGCCGAGCGCGCGCAATATTCGCTGCTCCGATCGCGGCACGCTTTCGAATTTGCTTGTGAGCCATAACGGCTACACCCTTTCCACGGGCGTGCTTTCGAGCGAAATGTCGCACGGCATCGCAAGCGTTCCCCTCGATGCCGACGAGCGCATGCGTGTGGGCTACATCATGCATCGCGAACGCCGCCCGAGCGAACTTCTGCTGCATTATATCGACGAGCTGCATGCCATCGCGCAAACCGACCCCGATGTCGAGATGCTTGGATAGCGCGATGGCTGGGTGGCGCGGTGCGCCGCTCGCTTTCTCTTTGGCGCCGTTTACCCGTCAGCGTGTAAACAACCTGTGACTACCTTCCTTTCCGTGGTTTCCCCGACACTACAATGAAGCGTTGTGTCAAGCTCACGTTCCTAATAAGGAAAGGAATTTCCCTATGTGCGGCATCATTGGATACACCGGAAGCTTGCAGGCGAAGGACGTTTTGATTCGCGGCCTGAAGCGTATGGAATACCGCGGCTACGATTCGGCGGGCATCGCCGTGCAAACGCCGCTGGGCCTCAACGTGAAGCACAAGGTTGGCAAGGTCGCCGGCCTCGAGGCCATGGTTGAGAGCATGGATATCGATGGCACGTGCGGCATTGGCCATACACGTTGGGCGACCCATGGTAAACCGAGCGAGAATAACGCGCACCCGCATACGGCCTGTGCGAACGATATCGCCGTGGTTCATAACGGCATCATTGAGAACTACGCCACGCTCAAAGAAGAACTCATCGGTCGCGGACATGTGTTCTCGAGCGAGACCGATACCGAAGTCATTGCTCATTTGGTTGAAGAAGCATACGACGGCGATTTGCTCGACGCTGTGCGCCAGGCAACCTATCGCTTGGCCGGCGCGTACGGCATCGCGGTTGTGTGCGATGCCGAGCCGGGCGTCATCGTGTGCGCCCGCAAAGATTCGCCCATCGTGGTGGGCCAGGGCAAAAGCGGCGCGCTCGTCGCGAGCGATATCGTGGCGCTCATCGACGAGACGCGCGATGTGGTCGTGCTCGAAGACGACACCTTCGCGAAGCTCACATTTACGGACGGCGAGTCGACGATTGAGTATTTCGACCAAGAAGGTGGCGAAATCCACCCATCCGTCACGCATGTTGATTGGGATGTTTCCGCAGCTGAAAAGGGTGGTTTCCCCGATTTCATGTTGAAGGAAATCTACGAGGAGCCGCGCACGATTCGCGACACGCTTGCCGGTCGCATGGTGAACGGCCATTTACAGTTCGACGAGTTGTCGCTCAATTACGACGAACTGGCAGCCATCGACCGCGTGTATATCATCGCATGTGGCACGAGCTACCATGCGGGCCTTATCGCGAAGAACCTCATCGAGGCATGGAGCCGTATTCCTTGCGAGGTCGAGGTGGCGAGCGAGTTCCGCTATCGCAACCCCATCATCACGCCTTCAACGCTTGTAGTCGCCGTGTCCCAATCGGGCGAGACGGCAGATACGCTGGCCGCCATTCGCGATGCACGCATCAAGGGCGCGAAGGTATTCGGCATCACCAATGTGGTGGGCAGCCCTGTGGCGCGCGAGAGCGACGGCGTAATTTACATCAAGGCAAACAAGGAAATCGCCGTGGCGGCAACGAAGAGCTTCTTGGGCCAGGTGGCGGCACTCACGCTGCTCGCGATGCTGCTCGGCCAGCTGCGCGGCGGTCTTACGACGGCTCAAATTCGCATGCTGTTCCGCGAGATGGCCGATACCGCACAGCACATTGAACAAATCCTGGCCGACACGAGCGCTATCGAAGAAGCGGCGCTCGCATGCAAAGATGCGCAGAATGCCCTGTTCATTGGCCGTGGCATTGGCTCCACCATTTGCTACGAGGGCGCGCTGAAACTCAAGGAAATTTCCTATCTGCATGCCGAGGCGTATGCCGCTGGCGAAATGAAGCACGGGCCCATCGCGCTGCTCGACGAGGGCTTCCCTGTGATCGTGGTTGCCACGAAGAGCCCCACGTACGACAAGGTGATTTCCAATATTCAGGAATGCAAGGCCCGCGGCGCCCTTGTAGTGGCGATTGCCACCGAAGGCGACGAGGAAATCAAGAAGCATGCCGACCACGTGATATATATTCCGAAGGTGCGCGATTGCTTCAGCGCCATTACAGCGAGCGTGCCGCTGCAGCTGTTCGCCCGCGATATTGCCATCGCTCGCGGATGCGACGTCGACCAGCCCCGCAATTTGGCGAAGAGCGTCACGGTCGAGTAGGGTGATTGCGCCGTTCTGCCGAACGACGGCGAAGCCGACGCTGCGCTCGGGCCGGGCACGCCATCTTGCCCCTTGTGCATGGCACGGCGCGTACCGAAGTACGCTTGGCCATGCGGCGGGGCAACCTGGCGCACCGGGCCCGCGCTCGCTGGCTTTTAGCGTGAATGGCGGCCGGGCCCGTTTGCCCGCAATGGCTTGACGCGTGGATTGTGAAGCGTTTTTGCACGCCTTCTTTATTGGCTAAACTGATGAATGCAGAAAACCATGCGCATAAAAGGAGGGTGTTGTGTCGGTTGGTTTGGGTGTAGATATCGTCGAAATCGAACGCATGCGGCGCATCTTGGACCGTACGCCGTCGTTTGCGCACAAGGTGTTCACCGATGCTGAGCAGGACTATTGCAACCGAAAGGGCAATCCGGCGACGCATTACGCCGCCCGATTCGCTGCTAAGGAAGCGGTGTGCAAGGCGCTCGGCACCGGCATTTTGGCAAGCGGCATAGGCATGCGCGACGTCGAGGTTGTGCGCGATTCCCACGGCAAACCCGCCATCGCGTTGCATGGCGCTGCTGCCCGTATCGCCGAAGAGCAGGGCGTTGTTGATGTGCCCCTGTCAATTACCTATACCCATTCGGTCGCGGTGGCCAATGCTGTGGCTATTACGAAGGCGTCGCAAGCCGAACGCGAAAAGCGCCGCGACGTGAAAGCCGAGCTTGCCCAGCAGTTCAAGGAAATGCGTGGCATGCTCGACGATTTGGGCGAGCAAACCGCAATGAGCGCCGAGGCCAAGGGTGCCGGCGAGCCGGTGTCCGAATAAGGAGACCCCAATTATGAAGACGATTACTTCGAAAAAGGCCGCGCGCCTGTTGCCGGGTCTTCTTCCTGACGATAATAAGTACACGCGCGGTTTGTGTGAACTCGTCGTGGGCGACCCGATTTATGCAGGTGCGGGTGTGCTTGCCGTAATGGCTGCGACGCGCATGGGCGCGGGCTATGTGCGCGCCTACACAAGCTTCGAGACCGCCGCCGCGCTACGCGTGGTGCAGCCGTCGTGCGTCTGCCAACCCGTCGACATGTTTGTGGAACATCGTCATGTAGCGTGCGAGGGGCGCCCGTGCGCCGTTGTCGTAGGAAGCGGCTTTGCCGTAAGCGATGCGTCGAAGGCAACGGTGCTCGATGTGCTTAGGCTCACGCAGGCGCCCGTGCTTGTCGATGGCGGCGGGCTTGCGGCGCTTGCAACCGACGAGGGCGCTTCCGCGCTGCGCGAGCGCTTCGTCGCGGGGCTTTCTACGGTTATTACCCCGCATAGGGGCGAGGCCGACCACATTCTTGCAACGCTCAATACTGAAGAAGTCCAGGCATCGCGCGCTCGTTGCGAAAAGAAAGGCATCCCGGCGGCGGCGTTTGACGCACTGCTTATTGCAAGGGCCTTTGGCGTGATATGCGTGCTGAAGGGCCCCGATACCTATATCGCCGACGGCAATGAGGAAAGCGCCGATGATGTGCTCGTGCTCACGTGCGGCACGCCGGCGCTCGCGAAGGCGGGAACGGGCGACGTGCTCGCAGGCTCAATTGGCTCACTGCTCGCACGTGGCATGGAACCTAAAGATGCCTGCGCCTTGGGCGTGTTCGTGCACGCCCGCGCTGGTGTGCTTGCTGCTGCCGATTCTGCCGAGCTGTGTGTGACGACGGAAGACGTACTCGCGCACCTTCCGCATGCCATTCGCGCGCTCGACAGGAAACTGTAGGCGCTAGCAAACGCGACGATTCGTCAGCTTGACTGCCTTTTGGTGACGCGGCGTGCGATTGCCGATGAGGTTTCCCCAATGCGGCGATTCGGTCTTTGCTCTTTTTGCTTGGAGAGGCCTGTTTTATCCGATCGTTGCACGGGTCCCTCGAATTTTGCGCTTCGGCTTCCGATGTATTCGATTTGGAAACAACCCGCGCAAAACTCGTGCGTGCGACGTGAATTGGTCACATACTCGAATCATGCCAAATAAGTGGCTTGAGCGTAAGGAGGCTGCGATGGCAAACGACAACATTCAAGTAGAGGTGCTCGATTCGAGCAGCGAGTTCCGCCCCGGCCGAAAGGGCGGGTCGGTCAATTGGATGCAACTGCTTTCGGGCGTGCTGATGTTGGTGTTCGGCCTTGTGTGCGTGTTCTGCCCGTTCGAGGTGCTCATGGGCATTTCTGCGATTATCGCCGTGTGCGTGATTGTCGCTGGTGGCATTGGCGTTGCTTCGTATGTGCGCTATCGCAACACGCTGTTTTCGCAAAGCGTATGGAGCCTGTTCTTCAGCGCCATGATCGTGCTGCTCGGTGTGCTGCTGCTCATGTTCCCCGCGGTTGGTGTGGCGACGATCGCGTGGGTTTTCGGCATTGGCGTCGTGCTTTTCGGCGTGGTTCAGCTTGTCGCGGCACGCCCGTTTTTCCTGGTGGGCGCGGGCCTTGGTTCCATGGTTGGCATTTCCGGCATCGCTGAAATCGTGCTCGGTGTGCTTATTTGCGTGTTCCCTTCCTCGATCGGTTTGTTCCTGGGCTTGTTCGCCATTGTGCATGCCATCGATACCATCGTGTTCAGCCTGCCCATCGGGCGCGATCGCACGAACACGCTTTGGTAGGGGCGCCTTCATCAAGCTAGCCTTTTCATCAGGAATAGCGCGTAAATTTGGGCCATGGGGGTCTGCCGCGAATGCGGGCGTTGCTGCATGCTGTAAGGCAGCAACCCACACAAAGGAGGCCAGACCATGGAAGAGATGTTCGCCATCAAGTGCCAAAATTGCGGCGGCCCTATGTATTCCCATCAGGCGACGCGAAGCTTCGATTGCGCATATTGCGGAACGAGCGTGCCGTGGGAGGCTGGCGGGCAGCAGCCGGCGGACACCGTTGGCATTCGCCATCAGCCGATTCAGATGGTCGACGGCCTGATGAAACTGACTCATGTATCGCAGCTTGAGCCTGCGAAAGATGCCGATTGGTACTATTTCGAGCCTTACTGGCGCAATTCGTCACTGCTCGAGTGGCTTTTCCGGGAAGACCGAGGAACCGCCGAAGAGCTTGAGCAGGCAACGCATGTGAGCATTCCGTGCCCCTTCTGCGGTGCCGCGTTCGAGGGCGAATCGACCCAGAGCGTGTTCGAGTGCCCTTCGTGCGGCAATAAAATCGGCGCGGGCGATTTGCTCAAGCCAGGTAAGTTCAGCAAGCGCCTCACGATGGGAACCGGCGCGGAATACGTTCCTGAACAGGCGATTCCGTGCAGCATTTCCGAGCAACAAGCCCGGGCGAATGCCCTTCAACTCGTGCGGCAGTACCCCGAGGTGTTCGCCGGCCACGCGGTCGAAGAGGCCATTCAAAGCCAGATGGTGCTCATGTATATCCCCGTCGCGCTTGCCGATTTGCGCATGATGGTGTCGTTTTCCGGCAAGGGAATGAAGAAAGAATCGCTCGTGTACTACGAGGTGCTCGATTGGCCGTATCCCAAAACGCACTACGTCGATGTGCCTCTCATGGGTCTTCTTGAGCCGTGGGATTTCTCGAAGGTTGTGCCGTTCGACCCCGCCATGGAAGAGGGGAATTTCCGCATTGTGGCGGTCGAAGGGATTCAAAAAGACAGCGCCGTCATCGACAAGCTCGCCTATTCAATCGCGGGCAACGACGCCGAAAGCGCGTTCGGCTTCAGCAAGAACAGCATGCGCCAGTGGTCGCGCAAGGTGAGGAAGCATGAGTCGGCGCTCATGCTCGTGCCGGTATTCTATGTCGACCGTCCGATTCCCGATGGCCGCGAGGGCGAACAGGTGCGCATTGCCGTGAACGGGCAAACGGGCCGCGCGGCTGCCGTCGTGTTCGACGAGAAGCGAGACACCCATGTGGTTGCGCCGTTGAGCCCGAGCGTGCACCTGTCGAGCGAGAGCACCGTGCATGCGACGCCTGTCGAAGTGCGTTACGTGAAATCGCCCTTCCTTTACGAGATTGTTCGAATTGGTGGCAACGCGGCGGCCGTTGGGGCCACCACAGCGAGCCAGGGTGCGCTTCGTGAGGAAAGGCGGAAACGTAAGGGGCTTCTGAACAGGCTTTTCAGGGACTGATTGAACGTGTGCTGGTGGCGGGTTGCCTCTCGCTTCTAGGCTCGCGGCACGGCTCCCGTGGCGAGCACTTCTTCCATCTGGGCCTCGTCAAGCACGGCGACGCCGAGGCTTTCGGCCTTCGTGAGCTTTGATCCGGCATTCGCTCCAGCCACCACGAAGCTCGTCTTTTTCGAAACCGAGCCCGTGACTTTGGCGCCGAGCGCCTTCAGCGCTGCGCCCGCTTCGTCGCGCGTGCGGTTTTCGAGCGTGCCAGTGAGCACGAACGTGAGTCCCGCGAGCGGCTGCGATTCTGCGAGCGATGCGTCAACACCCGTTTCTTCCGCCGCGCGTGCTGCTGCATCGCTTGCGTTGTCTTCGAGCGGGAACCCAGCCGAGCGCAAACGCTCAATGACCTCAAGGTTCTCGGGCACGGCCAAGAATTGCTTCACGCTTGCGGCAATTTTCGGGCCAATGCCGTCGATTTCAGCGATGTCTTCTTCCTGAGCGGCTATGAGTGCGTCGATCGAGGGGAATTTCGCGGCGATAACTTCGCCGACGCTTTTGCCGACATGACGAATGCCCAGGGCGAACAATACGCGGCCAAGCGGCTGCTGCTTCGATTTTTCCAGCTCATCGTGAATTTTCGTCGCGGTTTTCGCGCCTACGGGAATGGGGTCGCCCGCCTCGATGCCGCGCTTGGCGTTGGCTGCCGAATAGAAGCGACCTGTGTCGAGCGTGGCGATATCTTCGACGCTCAGCTTGTAGAAATCGCTTACGTCGCGCACGAGCCCGGCTTCGAGCATCTTGTCGACGATTTCCTCGCCCAGGCCGTCGACATCCATGCAGCCTCGGCTCACCCAATGCAGCAGGCGCTCCTTGGTTTGCGCGGGGCAATCCATCGACACACAGCGATAGGCGACCTCGCCTTCGTCGTTTACCACGGGGCTGCCGCATGCGGGGCAGTGCGTGGGCATATTCCACTCAACGGCACCAGCGGGGCGCTTTTCCAGCACGGGGCCAACAACCTCGGGAATCACGTCGCCGGCTTTATGCACCACGATGGTGTCGCCCACGCGCACGTTCTTGCGGCGAATCTCGTCGATGTTATGCAGCGTGGCGCGCGCGATGGTCGAGCCGGCTACGGTAACGGGGTCGAATTCGGCGACCGGCGTGAGCACGCCAGTGCGGCCCACCTGAATGCGAATTTCGCGCAGCACGGTCTGCTTTTCTTCGGGCGGGAATTTGAATGCGATGGCCCAACGCGGCGCGCGGGCAGTAAAACCCAGGTCAGCTTGTTGCTCGAACGCGTCAACCTTCACCACCACGCCGTCGATGTCGTAATCGAGGTCGGCGCGATGGGCGAGCGCGTTCGCGCAGAACTCGTGCACTTCGGCAGGCGAGGTGCAGCGTTTTGCGTTGGGGTTTACCGAAAAGCCCGCGTTGCGCAGCCAGTCCAAGAACTCGCGTTGCGAATGCACGTGCAAGGGGTCGGTGCTTGCGACGGCATAGAGGAACGTGGCCAAATCGCGTTTGGCGGTGACTTTCGGGTCTTTTTGTCGAAGCGAGCCTGCAGCGGCATTGCGCGGGTTTGCAAACGGTGCGCGCCCTTCGGCGTCGGCTTCCTCATTCAGGCGCGCGAAGCTTCCTTTGGGCATGTAGACCTCGCCGCGCACCTCGATGCGCGCGTTGCGATCGGCTCCCATGTGCGAAAGGCCTGCTTCTGCCAGGTGCATGGGCACGTCGCGAATAGTGCGCACGTTGAGCGATACGTCTTCGCCGGTTGTGCCGTCGCCGCGCGTCGCCGCTCGTACGAAGGCGCCGTTTTCATACGTGAGTGCCACGCCCAAGCCGTCGATTTTCAACTCGCAGGTGTATGCGGCCTTGCCTGTGCCTAGTGCGTCTTCGGTGCGCTGCAGCCATTCGTCGAGCTCGGCCAAGTCCATGGCGTCGTCCATGGAATACATGCGCGCCATGTGGGTGACGGGTGCGAACTGCTCGCCCACGTAGCCGCCCACGCGCTGCGTGTAGCTGTCGGGCGTAACCAAATCGGGGAACTTTGCTTCGATGCGCTGCAGTTCGACGAGTAGCTTGTCGAAGGCGGCGTCGGTGATTTCCGGCGCGTCGAGAGCATAATAGCGATAGGCGTGGTAGTCGAGCAAGTGGCGAAGCTCGGCCGCGCGTGCGGCAGCCTGCGCATGTTCGGGCGCCTTAGCGGCGGTGGCGACGCCCTCTTTGTTCAATAGCTCCGCTTCTTTCGCAGCTCGACCTGCGTTTTCCGTCAAAGCCGCGGCGTCTTCCGTGCGCTTCGAGTCGCCCTTGCCGAGCGCGTTCTTATTTTCGCTGGCCACTTCAGTATCGAAAAGGCTTGCCTGGTCCATGCCGTCTCCCTTGGCGTAGAATTAAACGGCTATCAGAGTACCACCAACCCCCGCGCGCTCGCCGATTTGCGCTGAAAAGCAATGAATTTCGAAGCTCGCGCGTCGGTGCGCTATACTGCTCGTATCTTTTAGTAATTATTGGGTGCGGAAATGGGTGCCGCACGTGAGCGAGATAGGGAAGGTTTCGAGCATGCAAGACAGGCTGAGCACATACGACGAGAAGGTTCTTCGCCGGCTTATCCAGCTCGAGACCGCGCGCAGGCAGGAAGGCCGCCAGGCGCCGCTTGCGTTCATTAAGCGCGACACCGAAGCGGGCGCGGCTATGCGCCGCCTCGACCAGATGGGCATGATTGGCGCCATCTACAAAGAGGGCAACCCCTATGTGGTGGAAGTGCTCGCGAAGGGCTATTCCTATGTGGGCTACATCGATTCTGAACGCGCCGAGATTCAGCGAATCGAGCGTCATCGTCAAGAAGACCGCCGCCACGATTGGCTCGTGAGCGTGTTCACCGTGCTTGTGGCCATGGTGGGCGTGATTGCTGGTTTCCTTATTGGGCATTTCATCTAGGCGATCGGGCGTTTCATTTAGATGAATTCGCTCGGTTGCCCGCGGAGCGACGAACGGCCGAGGCGGATATTGAACCGCCTCGGCCGTTTTTTTGATATGCGATAGTTTTCAGACCACTTCGCGTATTTTTTTAAAACACCAGGTCGTAAAGCACCTTCACGAACAAGAGCGCGAGCACGATGAGCATGATGGGGCGCACGACTTTTGCGCCGTTTTTCATGACCAATCCCGAACCCACATAGCTACCGGCAATCGCGAACATCGAAGCAACAAGGCCCAGGCCCCACCAAACGGCGCCATTGGCGGCGAACGTCACGAGCGCGGCGACGTTTGACGCGAGGTTTGCGCACTTCGCTTCGCCGTTCGCTTCGCGCACGGGCAGCTTCGCCGCCGCCGTGAATGCGAGCAGCATGAACGTGCCCGTGCCCGGTCCGTAGAAGCCGTCGTACATGCCGATGAAAAACGACGAAATGGCGATGATGGCGATCTGCTTTTTCGTGGAGATCGTGGCGTCGGCGGGTACGTCGAGCGCGCGCTTGCGCAGCACGAAAAACGCGACCACGGGCAGGGCGAACACCATAATCATCTGAATGACGCCGTTGGGTGTGTGCAACGCAACCTTCGCGCCGATGGCAGAACCTGCGAGCGCGAAAATCACGGCGGGAATTGCGAGTTTGATTTTGATGAGGCCGCTTTTTGCGAAGCGGGCCGTCGCAACGACGGTGCCAATGGCGCTCGAAACCTTGTTGGTGCCCAGCGCGACGTGTGGCGGCAGGCCGGCTACCAGGTACGCAGTGAGCGAGATGAGCCCGCCGCCTCCCGCAATGGCGTCGACGAGCATCGCCAGAAACACAAGCGGGCACACGATGAGCAGCGTTATGGGGTCCATGGATTCCTTACCGTATCTTTACTGTCGCAATAGCGTTGAAGCCTTGCGGATTATAATTCATGGCAGCAAACCGAGGAAGCTGGGCGGGCGAGCGGCGCGAAAGCGCAGCAAACCGCCAAACGGCAGGAAAAGAGGCTTCGTATGGGCAACGAGAATTACAAGAAGCTCGGAATTATTGGCGGATTGGGTCCGGCGGCAACGGCGACCCTGTTTGCGCGCGTTATCGACCTTACCGAGGCGGAAACCGATCAGGACCACCTTGATATCACCATTTTGAATCGTCCGCAAACGCCCGATCGAACGGCGTTTATTTTGGGTAAAAGCGATGAGTCGTATTTGCCGCCGTTGCACGAGGCTGCGCTCGAGCTTGAAAACTTGGGATGCGAGGTGCTCGCGACGCCGTGTGTGACCGGGCATTATCGCAGCGACGAATGGGCGGCTGGTCTGCAAACGGCGCATTTGGTGCACATGCCGCGCGAAACGGCGCGTTATTTGGCTCTTGCGGGTAAGCGCTGCGTGGGCATTATGGCGACCGATGGCACGGGGCACGCGCGCGTGCTGCAAAACGAGCTCGAGGCGTATGGCCTGAAAGCGGTGCTGCCCGATGCCGAAAATCAGGCGAAGGTCATGAGCATTATTTACGACGACGTGAAGCGTGGCCGCCCCGCAAACATGCGCGCGTTCGACGAGGTGAGCGCCCATTTGCGTGAGCAAGGGTGCGACAGTGTGATTCTTGGCTGCACCGAGCTTTCCGTGATTAACGCGCCCGCGAAATCGCACGGCATGGTTGTGGTCGACGCCATGGAAGTGCTTGCAATTCGCAGTGTTCAGGAATGCGGCGCCCCTGTGAAGTGGGATCATACTGCACTCGACAACGTATACGGCGAATAACGTCGGAGCGGTTCGATAAAACCCCGCCCCGGGCCCCTTCGGGGCACAGCAACATCCTCGGGCTTCTTTGGAGGCGAGACGGGTCGGGCGGCTTTCCGAAGGCGCCTGATTGGCAATCCCTCGAGACCTGCCCGCATTGCGGGCAATGCTCCGAGCGAGTGCCGCCCTGCTTGACCGTTCTGTGGTCGTCCATTTTTTATGCTTCGAAAGGAATTCCGTGGAAACGAAAACCATATGGCTCGATGGCAAATTTGTGGCGGTTGCCGAGGCAACGTGCGCGATTTCGTGTGCTTCGCTTATGGATGGCATGGTCGTTCTTGAGGATGTCCCCTTGTTCAAAAACGAGCGCGGCGGCTTCATGTTTCGTGTGGACGACCATGTAAAGCAGTTCGAACGTTCGGCGAAAATCGCACAGATAGAGTTGCCTCATGCATCGAGCAAGCTCGCAAAAGCTGCCCTTAAGGTCGCGAAGGCGAGTGTAGCCAACGGGTGCGACGAAGGCATTGTGCGTTTCATCGCGTATTTCGGCGGCGCGGCTCCAATCGACGGCTCGCTTCCTTTGGGCGGACGGGCGAACGTTGCCATATTCTGCATGCCGTTTTCGGGCGAGGCTAAATCGATTTCCGCAGGAAGCGATGCGTGCTCCGGTTGCGGCGACTCGCTTCCCGGCGCCGACGGGTCATTCCGCGATGACGAAGGCACTCATTCGGGCGAGAGCGGTTTGTCGCGCTCCGATTCCGAAGTGGCCACCGCGGGAATCTCCTCGTGGCGTGCGATTTCGAACAACGCGTTGCCGCCGCAAGCAGAGCTTGCCGCGTCTCGTGCGAATGTGGCATTCGCCTTGCGCGAGGCGAGGCAGCGTGGCTTTGACGAGCCGATTCTTCTGAACGAGGCGGGCGACGTATGCTCCGGTGCGCGCAAAGCCGTGTTCGCCGTGCGCGATGGCGTGCTCTCCACGCCGCCCCTCGCGTGTGGTGTTCGCGAGTCAGTCGAGCGCGATACCGTGATCAATTTCGCTATGGACCTCGATGTCCCTATCGTTGAAGAGCGTATGACGCGTGCCGATCTTTGCATTGCCGACGAACTGTTCTTGTGCGATGCGGTGCGTGGCGTGATTCCGGTTTCTTCGATTGACGGCTGCACGATAGGCAAGCCCGGAAAAGCGGGTCCAAAGCCAGGCCCCATAACGAAGGCCATCCAGGAACGCTGCGCGAAAATGATGGCGGGCAAGCTTGACGAATATGCGGCATGGATTGCCCAGGTTGAGTAACACAAGCAAAGGAGAGCGATCATGCCATTTGAAACCGCACCGACTTATATTTTCGACCTGCATTGCGACACGCTCGATAGGCTTGCCCTGCATAAGTCGTTCCCCGACGCCGGCTTCATGGAACAAGACGCTGCGATTCCTGATGCGCGCATGTCTTCGCTCGCGAGCAACGATTGCCACATCGCACTCGATCGCATGGCGAAGGCCCAGTATGCCTGGTGCCAGTGCTTCGCGGCGTTCATTCCCGACCATATGCCGGCCGATTGGGGCTGGCAGGTTTTCTGCGCCGTTCGCGATTTCTTCCAGTCTCAGCTTGCCGAGCATGCGGCGCTCATTGAACAGGTGCACGACGCTTGTGACATTCGCGGCATTGTCGATAGCGGGAAATGTGCTGGCATGTTCACGGTCGAAGGCGGCTCATTCATCGAGGGCTCGCTCGATCGCCTGCACGCGGCTGCCGACGTGGGCGTGAAAATGCTCACGCTCACGTGGAACGGTAAAAACGCTATCGCGTCGGGCAATGTTACGACCGATGGGCTTTCGACGTTCGGCGCCCAGGTGGTGCGCGCTATGGAACAGCGCCGCATGGTGGTTGATGTGTCGCATCTGAACGACACGAGCTTCTGGGACGTGGTGAAGGCGAGCTCACGCCCGTTCGCGGCGTCGCATTCGAACTCGCGCGCCGTGTGCGCCCACCCGCGCAATCTCACCGACGATATGTTCCGCGCGCTCGTTGATCGCGGCGGCATTGCGGGCTTCAATTTCTGCCGAGATTTCGTGCGCGAAGACGGCGCCGATCCCACGCGCGATGATGTGCTGTTCCACATCGACCATTTCCTGAAACTCGGCGGCGAGCACGCTATCGCTCTTGGCAGCGATTATGACGGCTGCGATGTGCCGAGTTGGCTCGAGCCTGCGCAGCGCGTAGGCGAGCTGCATACGCTGTTCGCGCATGAATTCGGCAAAGAAATCGCCGATGCCATCTGCTTCGAAAACGCCGCGGCGTTCTTCGAGCGCAATGAGGTGCTGTAGCGCCCCAACGCCCATTCTTCCATTTGACCAAATTCGCCCAACGGTGTCGCGGAAAATAGTTCACTGATGTAGCATTATCCCGTTACCGTCGCTAGGAGGGCTCCATGCGCGAAGTGGATGTCGCCATTGTAGGAGCGGGCGTTGCGGGCTGTTGCGTGGCTCGCGAATGCGCCCGTTTTGCATTGAAAGTTGCAGTGTTTGAGGCCGGCCTCGATGTGGCCGATGGCGCCACGCGCGCAAACAGCGGAATCGTGCATGCGGGTTACGATCCGAAGCCCGGCACCCGCAAGGCGCGCTATAACGTAGAAGGCGCGAAGTTGTATCCGCAATGGGCGAGTGAACTGGGATTTCCCTATATCAACAACGGATCGATGGTACTCGCTTTTACGGAAGAAGAGCTTGAGGCGATTTGCGGGTTGCGCGAACGGGGCGAGCACAATGGCGTCGAAGGCCTGCGCGTAATCGATGCGCGAGAACTTCGCGAGCTTGAGCCGAACGTGTCGCCCGAGGCGCTTGGCGCGTTGCTTGTTCCTACGGGCGCGATTTGCGATCCGTATCAGGTGGCGTTCCGCGCTGCCGAAAACGCGGCTCGCAATGGCGTCGAATTTAATTTCTCAAGCAAAGTTGTGGGTATCGAGCCTGCGCAGACTCCGACCGCCGATTCCGCCCAAGCAGTCGCCGCAGGCTCCGCCCGGTCCGCCGCCGTCGAGCCCGCCCGGGGCGCGGGCTACATCCTTCACATCGAAGGCGCCCAGGGCGACGTTGCCGAAGCGGTGCACGCCCGCGTCGTGGTGAACGCCGCCGGCGTGCATGCTGACGAAATCCACGACATGGTGGCGCCGCACGCGTTTTCGATAACCCCCCGTCGCGGCGAATACAACCTCATGGATACCGATATGGGCGGCCTGTTCGCGCATACGATGTTCCAGGCCCCCACGAAAGCGGGCAAGGGCGTGCTTGTCTCGCCTACGGTGCATGGCAACATGCTCGTTGGTCCGAATGCCGTTCCCCAAGGTGACAAAGATGCCACGGCAACTACCGCCGAGGGCTTGGCCGCAATCACGTCCGCTGCGAAAAAGACGTACCCAGCGCTCAACATGCGAGCCCGCATTACTACGTTCGCTGGCGTGCGCGCCACGGGCGATACGGGCGATTTTGAAATTGGCGAGGTACCGAGTGCGCCAGGCTTTTTCGATATCGCGTGCTTTGAGTCGCCGGGCTTGACTTCCGCTCCCGCTGTTGCGGTTGATGTGGCTGCGTGCATTGCCGAAAAGCTCAATGCTGCGGAAAACCACCAGTTCAATCCCGTATTGTCGCTGCCTGCGCTGTTCAAGAACATGAATGAAGAAGAGCGTCGCGCAGCCATCTCTGTCAATCCCGACGCGGGACACATGCTCTGCCGCTGCAACGAGGTGACCGAAGCTGATGTCGCTTCCGCGCTGCACACGAAGCTGCCCGTGCTGTGTCTCGACGCGTTGAAGTGGCGCACGGGCGCGACCATGGGTCGCTGCCACGGCGGCTTCTGTATGCCCGAGCTCGCAAAGGTCGTGGCGCGCGAGGCCGGCATCGCTCCGAGCGAGCTGCCGAAGCGCTTTGCTGGTTCGCGCATCGTTGCCGAAGCGCCCGAAAACTACGTTGAGCTTGTGCGGAACGAATCGAACCGCGCCGTTGGCGGCGTTGCCGATGCGGCGGCGAGACTCGAAGGCGAAAGCGAATCTTCGGAAGAGGGCCTGTCCTCGAACGTCCAAGCCAATCAAGGGAAGGCCGGCGGTTTCAAGGTTGAGGAGCCCGCGCCTGCCGTTCCTGACGCCGACGGCTTCAAAGCCGGGGCCCTTTCGGCCAGCCTTGAAGCTGGCGTCGAAACCGGCGCCCTCCAAACTCCCGCAGCCCCAATCGCCGCGCGCTCCTCGCTCGAATACGACGTTGCTGTTATCGGCGGCGGCGCGGCGGGCATCGCCGCGGCTGCTTCGGCTGCGCGCAAAGGCGTGAGTGTGGTGCTTGTCGATCGCGAAAGCCACCAGGGCGGCATTTTGAAGCAGTGCATCCACAATGGCTTCGGCTTGCACCGTTTTGGTGAGGAACTCACCGGCCCCGAATATGCTTCGCGCGAGCTCGCGACGCTCGAAGGCCTCGATGTGCACGTTGTTCGCGATGCGAGCGTGCTGCGCGTGAAAAACGGCGGCGAAGGCGCGCGCGACATTTCGGTGGAAATCGTGTCGCCGCAAGGCGAGCAAACCATTTCGGCAGGAGCGGCGGTGCTTGCGACGGGCTCGCGCGAACGCGGCGCTGGTGCGCTCGGAACGCCGGGCACGCGCCCCGCGGGCGTGTTCTCGGCCGGGTCGGCGCAGAACTTCATGAACTTGCAGGGCTGTGCTCCCGGCAGCAACGTGGTGATTCTTGGTTCGGGCGACATCGGCCTCATCATGGCGCGCCGCCTCACGTTCGCGGGCGCGCGCGTGGCCGGCGTGTTCGAAATCAACCCCACGCCAAGCGGCCTGCGACGCAATATCGTGCAGTGCCTCGACGACTTCGGCATTCCGCTGCATACGTCTACGACGGTCGTGGGCATTGAAGGCACCTCGAAGCTTGAAGCTGTCATCGTGAGCAAAGTTGATGGCCATTACGCACCTATTCCGGGTACCGAGCGTCGCATTCCGTGCGACACGCTGCTGCTTTCCGTGGGCCTTATTCCCGAAAATGCGCTTGCGACCGATGCGGGCGTGGCGCTCGACCCCATGACGGGTGGCGCCATCGTCGACGACAATTTTGAGACAAGCGCGGCGGGCCTGTTCGCCTGCGGAAACGCGCTTCATATTCACGACCTGGTCGATTTCGTGTCCGATGAAGGCGACCATGCAGGAGCATCGGCCGCGCGGCGCGCGCTTCGCCGTTCCGTAACGCCTCACGCTACGCCGCCGGCGGCCACATCGCGCGAAGGATCCGCCCCCACGCGTGCAGGCGCGGGCGTGCGCTATATCGTTCCGCAATACGTGCATCCGCAAACGAGTCGCGTCACGCTGCGCTTCCGTACATCGGCATCGTTCGAAAACGCGTCGATCGTCATTGAAAAACGCCTGGCGAATGGCGAGGTCGAGCTTGTGAAGCGTCGTCGTGTGCTCGTGGCGGTTCCCGCCGAAATGCAAAGCGTCGCGCTTGCGGGCGACGCGTTTGCCGGCGCGAAGGAAATCATGGTCCGCATTGAGCCGAAGGAAGCAGAAGAAGCGAACGGCGAAGCGAAATCCGGCGGATTCGACGGTGCGGAAAACGCGCCAAAAGTTGGTGGCGCGGCGAAGGCAAACGGCGCAGCCGAATTCGGCGTTGCGACAAAAATCGCGCCCGTAAGCGCGCAAGGGGAGGAGGCGAGTCATGAATAGCAAGGCCAATGGCGGAATTTCCGCAGGTGATGGCAAGAACGTTCAGAACAATCCGCCTCGCTGGCAGGGCGTGCAAAGCAGCCATGCGGGCGTTTCTGTGCAAACGGGCCTGCCTTCCCGATCCTATGAGGAAACGTACACGTGCATCTGCTGTCCTTTGGGGTGCCAGCTTACGGTTATGTTGCAGCAGGGCCCTGCGGGTTTGGACGTGACGGCCGTCGTTGGTTATACCTGCCGCCGTGGCAAAGACTACGCGCGCCAAGAAGCCACGCATCCCGTGCGCATGGTCACGGCGGCGGTGCCTGTCGACGGCCGTTTATGCCCAATAAGCGCGAAAACGGCTCAGCCCATCGCGAAAAATCGCATGCTCGCGGCGCTCGAGGAAATCCGCGCGCTGCGCGTGCGGCCGCCGGTGCGCGAAGGCGACACCTTGCTCGAAAATGTTGCCGGCACGGGTGTTGCCTTGGTGGCTACCAAGACCGTACAATAAGGAGCAAAATCGAAATCATCGGGCGGCAAAACGTCCTCTCTTATGGCGCATCGGCTTTCTTCAGGCCGGTGCGCCAGCTTTTTTATGCGTGCGAGAACGCGGGCACTTCATGCATGTTTTTGCATGTTTCAACCGAGTACATGCCCATTATTTTGTATCAAGCCTTCCGATTCATAAGCGATGCTCCCTCGTTTTTGGCAGATTTATGCATAAAACTAAAAAATTCGACTATTTTGTGAATTGGGGTTGCAATTAACGCAGGCCTCGAATATTCTCACTGTCACACTCCAACGTACTGGAGTAGCGGGGAAGCCCGCAATCATCGCCTGTAAGGAACTGACCAAGGAAAGGAGCTGCGCGATGTTCTTCAACTTCACCAACGCTTCTCTCCGACGCCAGAGCCGACGAAACACGCTGCGACGAGCGCGTGTGTTGTCTGCTGTCCTTATAAGGTAATTCCTTATTTTCTGTCGCAATACAATTGGACGCATGACAACACCCGGCCCCTGCCGGGTTTTTTGTTGCCCGCAGTTGCCTCGCCGCAGCGATTTGGCTCCGTTTTCGTGCAACGGAGCATCCAATCGGGGTCGAAACACAACCCACGCACGGAGAAAACGTTGATCTGAAATTGCCGCCGCCTTGGCGGCGGAATGAGAAAGGCATAACCATGGCTGAGAAAGAAAAAGTTGTACTCGCATACTCCGGCGGTCTGGACACCTCGTGCTGCCTGAAGTGGCTGCAGGTTGAAAAGAACCTCGACGTTATCGCTATTTGCGGCAACGTCGGCCAGGACGAAGCCGACCTCGAGTACATCAAGAACAAGGCGCTCGAGTGCGGTGCAATCGCTTCCGAGGCCATGGATATGCGCGAGGAATACGCCAGCGAGTACCTCACCAAGGCGCTTGCCGCCAACGGCCTCTACGAGAACACCTACCCGCTGCTTTCCGCACTTTCTCGTCCGCTGCTCTCTAAGCACATGGTCGAGGCTGCGCACAAGTACGGCGCGAAGTACATCGCCCATGGCTGCACCGGCAAGGGCAACGACCAGGTTCGCTTCGAAACCGCCATCAAGGCCCTCGACCCGAAGCTTGAGATTCTCGCTCCCGTTCGCGATTGGGAACTTCACACCCGTGAAGAAGAAATCGACTGGGCTGCCGAGCACGGCGTTCCGGTGAAGGCGTCCAAAGCTTCGCCGTACTCCATTGACGACAACGTGTGGGGTCGCGCCATCGAATGCGGCGCGCTCGAGAATCCCTGGAATGAGCCTCCCGCGGACATCTGGACCCTTTCCGTCGACCCCGAGAATGCTCCCAACGAAGCTGAATATGTCGAGATTGGCTTCGAGAAGGGCGTTCCTTGCTCGCTCAATGGCGAAGAGAAGAGCTTCCTGCAAATCGTCATGGACCTCAACGTCCTCGCCGGCAAGCATGGCTGCGGCCGCATCGACATGGTCGAGAATCGTCTCGTTGGCGTGAAATCGCGCGAATGCTACGAGACCCCTGCCGCTGAGGTGCTCATTGCCGCCCACAAGGCGCTTGAGACTCTGTGCCTCGATCGCGAGACGCAGCACTTCAAGCTCAACCTCGAGCATCAGTGGTCCACCACCGTGTATTACGGCCAGTGGTTCAGCCCGCTGAAGAACGCTCTCGACGCATTCTTCGCCGAAACCCAGAAGTTCGTCACCGGCACCGTGAAGGTGAAGCTGTACAAGGGCAGCTGCACCGTGGCTGGCCGTACGAGCGACTACTCGCTCTACGATTACGGTCTGGCGAGCTACACCGCGGCCGACACGTTCGACCACAAGGCCGCGAAGGGCTTCATCGACCTCTCCGCGCTGCCGTTTGCAGTCTGGGCGGAGAAGCAGGGCCACGAAGCGCAGGACCTGTAATTCCACGCTAGAATAGAGCGTTGTTCGAAACGCATTGAAGCTGGTGCGGGCTTTCGGGCCCGCACTTTTATATAAGAGTATTGCGGCGCACGGGCGTCCGTTTGAAACAAGAAAGGCTATTCCATGGGTGCTTTGTGGGGCGGCAGGTTTGAGAAGAGCGTCGGGTCGTTTACCCAGGCGTTCGGCGCATCGTTGCAGGTCGATAAATCGATGTATTCGCAGGACATCAAGGGTTCCCTCGCGCATGCCCGCATGCTGTGCGAGAAGGGCATCATCTCCAAGGCCGACTTCGACAAAATCGAGGTGGGCTTGGTCGAAATCGAGAACCAAATCGCTCAAGGCCGCTTCCAGTTCGACATCAACGACGAAGACATCCATATGGCCATCGAGAAAACGCTGATCAAAGACGTCGGCGTTGCGGGCGCGCGCCTGCATACGGGCCGCTCCCGTAACGACCAGGTTGCCACTGACACGCGTTTGCATGCGAAAGACCTGCTCAACGAGCTGCTTGCCCAGAACTGTGCGCTGCGTAGCGTGATTTATGCCAAGGCCTGCGACAACTTCGACGTTATCATGCCTGGTTACACGCATTTGCAGCATGCCCAGCCCGTGCTGTTCAGCCATCATATGCTCGCGTATTTCTGGATGTTCACCCGCGACTTCACGCGTCTCGTGGCTGCCTTCGACGCTGCCGATGCCAATCCGCTGGGTTCTGCGGCGCTTGCCGGCACCACGTATCCGCTCGATCGCCACATGACGACCGAGCTGCTCGGTTTCGACCATCCCATTCCGAACTCCATGGATGCCGTTTCCGATCGCGACTACCTGCTCGACCTTGAGTATGCGTGCAGCGTCTCGATGATGCACTTGTCGCGCCTGTGCGAAGAGATCATCCTGTGGTCCACTACCGAATTCGGTTTCGTCACGCTTTCCGACAGCTTCGCCACGGGTTCGTCGATTATGCCGCAGAAGAAGAATCCCGACTTTGCCGAGCTCACGCGCGGCAAGATGGGCCGCGTGGTGGGCGACTTGGTTGCGCTGCTGGTGACCATGAAGTCGCTGCCGCTTGCCTATAATAAAGACTTGCAGGAGTGCAAGGAAGGCGCCATGGACGCCGCGAAAACCCTGCACGACTGCATGGTGTGCATGGAGGGCATGATCGAAAGCATGGAGCTGCACGTGCCCGAGATGCGCAAGTCGGCCGGCAAGGGCTTCACGGCTGCGACCGACGTGGCCGACTACCTGGCTAAGAAGGGTATGCCGTTCCGTCAGGCGCATGAAGTGGTTGGCGAGCTCGTGCTGTATTGCGAGAAGCACCACAAGGGCCTGGAAGACCTCACGCTTGACGAATTCAAGCAGGCCAACGAGCTTTTCGAGGCTGATATCGTGAGCGCGCTCGACATGGAGACCATCGTTGCCGCCCGCAAGACGTATGGCGGCACGGGATATGAGGCCGTGAAGGTTCAGATGAAGGAAGCCGAGGCCGCGTTGAACGCCGACAAGGAAAAAATCGGCTACGACGAAACCGCAACCCCGGTATATAAGCAGTAAGAAGCCATGAAGGCCTGCGGCGCGAATTGTCGCAGGCCTTCTGTCTTGTTGTTTGTCAAATTGCGAGTTGCGCTGTCGCAACCCACTCGCGTGGGCATTTTGCTCGATAGGAGTTGCCTTTGCTCTTTCCGCAGAGAATGCGAACTTCGTTTTGCCTTGCGTTTGGTGCGAATGTGACGATATTGGGCGAAAGAAATTCTCATTGACGGCGGGCGCGTGTACGGGTACAATTCATTCCTGCGCGTAATCGCGTCGTGTATGTGGGCCGTTAGCTCAGCTGGTAGAGCAGGGGACTTTTAATCCCAAGGCCGCGGGTTCGATTCCCTCACGGCCCACCACCGATTTTTCCAAGACGGGCTCAGCCCGCCTTTTTCTTACTGGGCCATGGTGTAATGGCAGCACAGGGGTTTTTGGTGCCCTTAGTCCGGGTTCGAATCCTGGTGGCCCAGCCATTTTTCAACAACGAAAAGCATATAGGTTCGTAACGGCTATGGCTAAGTGTGTTTTATGCCACCAGGGTTCGAACCGATGAGGTGGAATTCCGTCAAGAAAACTGCCCAGTGGGCAGTTTTTAGGAATTCGCCCGAAGGCTTTAGCCTGAGGGGTCGGGGCGCGCGTAGCGCGGCCAGGAATCCTGGTGGCCCAGCCATCGTATTAAACGCCGTTCTACGAACGGCGTTTTTTATTGCCGCTGCGAAGCCGTCATGCATTCCATCTTGCCTTTCGGCCTTCGGCTTGCGTACCGAGGTACGCGGCGCCTCTGCCTCAAGGCAATATGGGGCACCTGGCGGCTTCTCGCTGTCCGGCGTTCGAATGTGGCATTTGGGTAATTCTCCTGCTCAGCCTTTTCAAAAAATTTCTCCAAAAGTTGGGAAATGTTCTGGACGGCGCGCGGGAGTTCCTGTAATATACTCATTCGCGTTACGAACGCCATGCGCCGTTGTGGCTCAGTTGGTAGAGCAGCTCACTCGTAATGAGCAGGTCACCGGTTCGAGTCCGGTCAACGGCTCCATGAATTCTCAAAGGCCCGCTTCTCAGCGGGCCTTTTCGTATCTGCGGTTGGTTGCTGCCTATTCCGCGGGCGTTTCCTTGCCGGCGCTCTTTATACGACGTTGTAATCGTGGGCGCTGGTGCCGCCGGCGTGCCTGCGGCAATTTCGGCCAAGGAAGCCGGCGCAACCGTCGCTCTTATCCAAAAAGAGGCAACCGCAATTTCCCAAGGCAACACCGCCACGGGCATTCTGCTCGATGGCTCCGACCCCGCGGGCGTTTCCGCAGTGGTGTCCACGCTGCTGAAAGAGCACCAATTCCGCGGTAACCGCGCTCAGGTAGAGCTGTGGGCGAAGAATTCTGGTGAGGCCATTACCTGGATTTTCTATTTGGCCCAGAAGGTTGGCGCGCAGGTTTCCGACACCACCAAGAAGTGGACGTCCACCGTGCAAACCGTGAACGATTATCCTATGAGCTATCTGTCCATCGACTTCGGCCCCAAGCCTTATAACACTGGCGATGGCATGCGCGCGCTGGCCGACTACGCCGAGGAGCAGGGTGTCGATATTTTCTACAGCACCGAGGCCAAGCAGCTCGTGGGCGACGCCGACAGCGGCATCACCGGTGTTATTGCCAAGGGCGCCGATGACAGTACCCAGTTCAACGCGAAGAAGGGCGTCATCCTTGCAGCGGGCGACTACCAGAACGACGATGAAATGATGGATTACTATCTGCCCGACCTGCATTACCTGGGCCGCAAGCAGAACAACAAAACAGGCGGCGGCGCTTTACATCGGCCAGAAAATTGGGCCGCAATTTCTACGACCCGTCGAAGCCTTTAGTCGTATATCTCGAGCAAATGTTCGTGGTGGCGACGCTTGGATTCATACATATCCAGGTCGGCCTGGTGCAGTACCGCTAAGAAGTCGTCGTCGGGCGACTCCATGACAGCAATACCTATCGAAACGCTGATGGGCCGGTCTTCCACGGAAAGCGTATTTGCCGTGATGATAAGCTGCTCGACGATCTCGTCGGCTTGCTCGCGCGTGCAGCTAGGAACAATGACGCTGAATTCGTCGCCGCCTACGCGAAAGGCCAGGGCCCGCGATGGTTTTGCCAAATTGAGCAACATGGCCGCGCTGCGAATAAACTCGTCACCGACATCGTGTCCAAAGCTGTCGTTGAACATTTTCAAATGGTCGCAATCGGCCGCAATAATGCTGATGGGGAATTCGGTATTGGACAGTTCGTTACGCGTCCATTCATCGAATGCTCGGCGGTTTAGAAGCCCGGTCAAGTCGTCTGTGCGCGCATACCGTTCCAGCTTCTGGCGCATCAACTCTTGCTCGGTGATGTTATTGATCAGTCCCACGATGCCGATAATGTTTCCGTTATCATCGTGCACGGGGTTCTTAATAAGCTCGAGGTATTCGACTTGGTCGCCGTTCTGCTCTTGAATCACGTACGAAACGCCCTCGCCCGTTTCCAGAATGTGACGGTCTTGCTCCATGGCAAGCAGCGCGTTTTCTTTATTTTTGCGAATGTCCAAATCGGTTTTGCCTTTTATGCTCCAATTTGGGTCGTCGGGATGTTCGATATGGGCCCAATGGTGCGTGGCGAAAACGTATTTTCCCTCTGTATCTTTGTAGTAAACACACGACGGCAGTGCTTTGATGATTTTTTCGAAGGCTGCCAGATTGGTTTCCGACATATACGGTCAGCTCCCCTGACTGATGGACTGTTGGCTCCAGCGATGCCCCTGCGCCTGCGCTTGGCGCTCCTCCTGCATGCATATTTTTATTATACCTTATTGCATCGCTATTGCGCGCGTTGGTCGGCGTTCGGGCAATCTGAGCGCGACGTTCGGCCCTGCCGAGCCATGTATATCATGGTCGACGATATTTCTGAATAGCCTCACGGCATCCCTTGCTTGTTACAGTCGTGTTACAGGGTGCGCATTTGGCGCGTTCCCAGTGCCATTTACGGGGTTTGTCTGGGTATATGTGTCTTCGCGTCTTAAAATTATGCGCGTGACGGAATTCGGCCCGCGCGCGTTCCGAAGCGCGCAGGTTTTTCTATAAAGGGGGTATTATGACCAAACTTTCCGTGGCCGTGAAAGGGGCGAGCGACTCGGGCGTATCGGCTGAACTCGAAGCCTATGCTCGGCGCATTTCGGCAACGCCCCCGGGCATGTGCCCGGTCGCCTCGCAGCTGACGCTGCTCGAGACCGGCGCGGCTCAAACGTGCGGCAAGTGCGTGCCGTGCCGCGATGGCCTGCCCCAGCTTGCCTCGTTGGTGCGCAGCATTCTCGACTGCAGGGCGACGGCCGCCGATCTCGACCGCGCCCGCGTTTTGGCGGAAATGATTCGCGATGCCTCCGACTGTGCTATTGGCTATGAAGCCGCGGCCCAATTCCTGGCGGGCCTTAAAGCCCACGCCGACGAATATGCGAGCCACATCGAAAACCACGCTTGCACCGAAGGCACCGAGCAGAAGGTTCCGTGCGAGGCGCTGTGCCCAGCGCATGTGAACGTGCCGGCCTATATCGCACTCGTTGCGGCGGGCGATTACGCCGGCGCCGTGAACATGGTGCGCAAAGACAACCCGCTGCCCACCGCATGCGCGCTTGTGTGCGAGCACCCGTGCGAGCGCCGTTGTCGCCGTGGCTTGCTCGACGCTCCCATCAACATTCGCGGCATCAAGAAATTCGCGGTCGATTCCTGTGCGGCCGACAAGGCCCCGTGCCTGAGCGGTCGGCTCAAACCAACCGTCGCGTTGCGGTGATTGGCGGCGGACCCAGTGGTTTGACCTGCGCTTATTTTCTTTCGCTCATGGGCCACGATGTAGTGATCTTTGAAGCTCGCAAGCACCTCGGCGGCATGCTGCGTTACGGCATCCCCGCGTATCGCTTGCCTCGTGAGCGTCTGGATGAAGACATCAACGCCATTCTTGCCGTGGGTGGCATCGAGGTTCGCCTCGAAACGAAGGTCGGCACCCAGGCCATGGCTGAGCTGCAAAACGAATTCGATGCCGTGTATGTTGCCATCGGCGCGCAAAAGGGCAAGGGCCTGCGCATCGACGGCGCGAAGGCCGAAGGCGTCATTTCCGCCGTTGACCTGCTCGGCCGCATCGGCGATGGCGATTATCCCGATTTCAGCGGCAAGCGCGTGGCCGTCATTGGCGGCGGCAACGTTGCCATGGACTGCGTGCGCACGGCGGTGCGTGCCGGCGCCGACGAGGTGTCGTGCGTCTACCGTCGCCGCGTAGCCGACATGACTGCGCTCGACGCCGAAATCGAAAGCGCCATTGCCGAAGGCGTGGAAATGATCACGCTCGAATCGCCCGATTCCATCGAGACGAACGAAGCGGGCCAGGTCGTGGCACTCATCACGCAGCCGCAGATGATTTCCGCGGTGAAGGGCGGCCGCCCGTCGGTGAAGGCCGCCGACAAACCCAAGCGCCGCATCGAAGCCGATGTAATCCTCGTTGCGGTGGGGCAGGGCATCGAGTCACAGCCGTTCGAAGACGCGGGCATGCTTGCCGAATGGGGCGAATTCAAGGCAAACGAATTCCTCGAAGCTCAAGGCGAAAACGGCACGCTCGCCGGCGTGTTCGTCGGCGGCGACTGCCAAACCGGTCCCGTGACCGCTATTAAGGCGATTGGCGCTGGAAAGGTTGCCGCGCGCAACATCGATGAGTACTTGGGCTACCACCACACGCTCGATTGCGGCGTTGACGTTCCCGCGCCCGCGCCCAACGACCGCGCACCCAAGGGCCGCGTGGAAATTTCCGAACGCCCCGCGCGTGAACGCAAGCACGATTTTGCCTATGTCGAAATGCCCATGAGCCGCGAAGAAGCGGCTCAGGAATGCGGGCGCTGCTTGCGTTGCGACCACTTCGGTTGCGGCGCTCTGGAAGGAGGTCGAATCCAATATGTCTAACGTGAATCTTACGATCGACGGCATTTCCGTCGAGGTGCCGCAGGGCTCAACTATTTTGGATGCGGCCCGCGCGGCGAACATCCACATTCCCACGCTGTGCTTCCTGAAGAACGTGAGCGACATCGCCTCGTGCCGTATGTGTGTGGTCGAAGTCGAAGGCGTGCAGGGCCTTCTGCCCGCGTGTTCTACGCTTGCCGAGGAAGGTATGCAGGTCACGGCGACCTCCGATGAGCTCGATGCTACGCGTCGCCTCACGCTTGACCTTATTTTGTCGAGCCACGGCTTGAACTCGACGAATTTCTGCTTCAGCTGCAAGAAGAACGGCGCGTGTGAGCTGCAAGACCTCGGTCGCGAGTTCGGCATGGAAGAGCTCACCTTCGAGGCGCCCGCCAAAAACGCCCCCGTGCTCGACAGCAATCCGTTCCTCTCGTTCAATCCGAACTTGTGCATCGCGTGCCAGCGGTGTGTCGGCGCATGCAACACGGCGGCGGGCAATCACACGCTGCGCACGGGCAAGCGTGGCGTTCGCACCACCATTCAGGCGCCGTTTGGCCCCAATTGGAAAGCGACCCAGTGCGAGAGCTGCGGAAACTGCGCCCAGGCGTGCCCCACGGGCGCGCTCACGGAAAAGCGCCGTGGCAATTATCGTGAGTGGGAAGTCTCGCGCGTGCGCACCACGTGCCCGCATTGCGGCGTTGGCTGCCAGCTCGACCTTATTGTGAAGGGCGACGAAATCGTCGACGCACAGGCCGTGAACGGCCCCTCGAACGCGGGGCTTTTGTGTGTGAAGGGCCGCAGCGGAAGTTTTGACTTCGTGAATTCGCCCGACCGCATCACCTCGCCGCTTGTGAAGAATCGCGAAACGGATGAGTTTGAGCCCGTGAGCTGGGATGACGCGCTCGCTCTTGTTGCCGAGCGCTTTGGCGCGATCAAGGCCGAGCATGGCGGTGAGTCCATCGCCGCGTTCGCGTGCTCGCGTTCCACCAACGAAGACATTTACATGCTCCAGAAGATGGCGAGGTGCGCATTCGATACCCCGAATATCGACAACTGCGCACGTGTTTGCCACGCTCCTACGGTCGCCGGTCTGGTGACAACGCTTGGCTCTGGAGCCATGACTAATTCCATCGAAGACGTGTGCGAGCAAGCGCAGGTCATTTTGCTCGTGGGCAGCAACCCCGAAGAGGCGCACCCCGTTATGGGCATGCGCATTCGTCAGGCAGTTGAGCGCGGCGCGAAGCTTATCGTCGTCGACCCGCGCGATATCGGGCTTGCGAGCAAGGCCGATATCCACCTGAAGCTGCGCCCTGGCACCAACGTGGCATTCGCCAACGGCATGGCACATGCCATTATTGCCCAGGGGCTCGCCGATAAGGAATTCGTCGAAAATCGTACTGAGGGTTTCGAGGAATTCGCAGCCATGGTTGCCGACTATACGCCCGAAAAGGTGGCGGAGATTTGCGGTATCGATGCGGATGATCTTGTTCAGGCCGCAACGATGTATGCGAAAGCCGATCGCGCGCCCATCATTTATTGCCTGGGCGTAACGGAGCATTCCACGGGCACCGAAGGCGTTATGTCCATGTCCAACATGGCCATGGTCTGCGGCAAATTAGGCAAACCCGGTTGTGGTGTCAACCCTCTGCGCGGCCAGAACAACGTTCAGGGCGCGTGCGACATGGGTGCCGGACCGGCCGATTTCACGGGCTATCAGAAGGTTGCTAATCCCGATGTGCTTGCGAAGTTCGAGACGGCGTGGGGCGTGAAAATGAATCGCACGCCGGGGCTCATGGCAACGGAGTGCTTCCCCGCGATGATCGATGGACGTATCAAGGCCCTGTTCCTTTTCGGCGAAGACCCCGTACGCACCGACCCCGATACACATCACGTGATTCGTGCCCTCGAGTCGCTTGATTTCTTGGTTGTCGAAGAGCTGTTCATGACCGAAACCGCGAAGTATGCCGACGTTATTTTGCCTGGTCGCAGCTATGCGGAAAAGGAAGGAACCTTCACCAGTACCGAGCGCCGCGTGCGGCGCGTGCGTAAGGCCGTGAAGGGTCCCGATGGACCGCGTCTCGACACAGAGGTGTTTGCCGAAATCATGCGTCGCATGGGCTATGACCAGCCCTCGCTTTCTGCCTCTCAGATCATGGAGGAAATCGCAAGCCTCACGCCGTCGTACGCTGGCATAAGTCATGCGCGCCTTGATGGCGTCCAGGTTGCAGGTCGCGGTATCCAGTGGCCATGCCCGTCGGAGGACCATCCTGGCACAGCCATCATGCATGTGGGACAGTTCTCTCGCGGCAAAGGCGGCTATTCGCTCGCTCAGTATCGTCCGTCGGCGGAGCTTCCCAATGCGGAATACCCGCTCATGCTTATGACCGGTCGCGTGCTCGCTCAGTACAATGCTTGCGCCATGACGGGTCGTACGGAAGGTCTCAATGAAATTGCGGGAGAATCGTTCATCGAGCTGAACTCGCTCGACGCTGAACAGCTTGGCGTATCCGATGGCGATCGCGTGCGCGTGTCGAGCCGCCGTGGTGAAATCGAAACTACGGCGCGCGTGTCGAGCAAGACAAATCCCGGTCAAACATGGATGCCGTTCCATTTCCAAGACGGCAATTCCAACTGGCTCACGAATGCCGCGCTTGACCCCACCGCGAAGGTGCCTGAATACAAGGTCTGTGCCGTGAAGGTCGAGGCGATTTAGCGAATCGCGAGCTCTTCGCCGCACGAGATGTCGGCGGCCTCTGGTATGTACAAACCGCGCTCTGAGGCTTGGCCCCTTCGGGCCAGCCACAGGGCGCGGTTTTTTGTTGCAACGTGCCTTTGGATGCACCGGTGCACCTCGCATCGCCGCAGCTGACATGCGCCAGCCGCAGCGATGCGTCCTAGTCGTCGCGCGTCGCATTTCGGCCCGATATTCCTGCTTATCACACGCTTTTGATGAGGGCGTTGCTTTCGAATCGACTTTATTCGGCTATAGTAAGGGGGTTACTAAAAACCGTTTAAGAAGAAACGCAGAGCCTATGGATTTCAACGCAATATTCGCTGTTGCGGTGTTCCTTATCGTCATCGCGCTCGTGATGTCGGAAAAGGTGCATCGTTCGCTCGTCGCCATTGGCGGCGCGGCCGTGCTGCTTCTCGCGCACGTTATGACGCTCGACCAAGCTGTGGCGCATGTTGACTTCAACACCATTGGCGTGTTGTTCGGCATGATGCTGTTCGTGGCCGTCGTGAAGCAGTCGGGCATGTTTGGCTACCTGGCCATTAAAACCGCCCACATCGCCAAGGGCGACCCGTGGCACATCATGATTATGTATGTGCTGCTCACCGCCGTGCTTTCGGCATTCCTCGACAACGTCACCACGGTACTGCTCATCGGCCCCATGACGCTTACCATTTGCAAGCTGCTCAAGGTAAACCCGATTCCGTTCTTCATGGTTGAAATCATGGCGTCGAACATCGGCGGCACTGCAACCCTCATCGGCGATCCGCCGAACATCATGATCGGTTCCGCCGCTGGCTACACGTTCCTCGACTTCATCATCGTCGACGCGCCTATCGTGTGCGTGATTTTGGCCGTCGTGCTCGTGGTGTTTTACTTCCTGTATGGCCGTGGCCTGCATGTTCCCGACGAAGATCGCAACCGCGTGCTCGAGCTCGACCCGAAAGAGCAAATCGAAGACATGCGTCTGCTGAAGATTTCGGTCGTCATGCTCGTGTGCGTGGTTATCGGCTTCATGTGCCATGGCGCGCTCGGCATCGAGTCGTCGGTTGTCGCCCTTACCGCCGCTGCCGTCATCATGCTCATTTCCCGCGTCGATGTTCCACAGGCGTTGCTGCATGTCGAGTGGACTACGCTCACGTTCTTCTGTGGCCTGTTCATCATCGTTGGCGGCATGGTTGAGACCGGCACCATCGACATGCTCGCGAATGCACTTATGGACTTCACGGGCGACGACGTGCTGTTCACCATGATCATCTTGCTCGTGGCGTCGGCCGTTATCTCTTCGGTGCTCGACAACATTCCATTCGTGGCAACCATGATTCCTATCCTGCTTGCCATGGAAGGCGCGGGCATGGATGTAACGCCTCTGTGGTGGGCAACGTCGCTCGGCGCATGCCTCGGCGGCAACGGCACGCTCATCGGCGCGTCGTGCAACGTCGTTATCTCCGATATCGCGGCAAAGAACGGCAACCCCATCAGCTTTGTGAAGTACATGAAAATCGGTTTCCCGCTCATGCTGCTCACGGTGCTCATTGCAGGTATTTACCTTTACATCGTGTTCCAGCCGGTATAAGAGCTGCGCGCGCAACGACGCCGCAAACTCGCTCGTTTATCGCAAGGGGCTCGCATATGCGAGCCCTTTTTTTTCATGCGGGTATCCTTATGGAAACATGCGAACGGAATGAACTAAGGAAACACCCTACGCTTGGCTCGTAGCCTTCTTCAAATACTCATCGGCCTCTTCGATGGAAAGCCCCAGCGCAGCGGCGTACTCTTCCTGTACCTGTTTTCGTGCGGCATCGAGAAGACGAATATAGAGGGCCGAGGGCTTGTGTCCCGTTGCCTCTTGCTCGGCAATGCGATGCTCCATGGTGCGAGCTACACGCATGCTTGTGATGCAGTCGTGCTGGGCAAGCTCTTCGCGGAAGTGCTGGTCGGTGGTATGCATGTTCTTGTCGACATACATTTCCGGTTCGATTTCAGAAAGCTGCTGCGCAAGGTTGATGGCATCGGCGCGATCGATGACGGGACGAATGAGCTCTTCGGCTTTGTCGGCAGGGACGAACGCCTGCCCGCCGCGCGCGCTTTCCGATTTCAGTACGAAATAGAGGCGCGGCGGCACGTCACCGCCCTTCGAGTTCATCGATTCCAATACGTAGTCGGTCTGCTCAATGGTGCACACGCCGAAGCTCTTATAGATCACCTTATCGCCGCATTTGAACATACTTCACCTCAAGGAGCTTAAAATATAGGTTTGAACTGGGAAAACTAACTCCCATCATACTCCCTTTGCTAAGGTTGTGCCAAATAATCTCCATGTATCGTCACAATTGATGAATGCATTGCCGCAGGTCAGCGAGATGCAATGGCAGCAAGTGGCAGAGCGGGGCGCAACGAAGCCGATCATTCAAGGGTGAGATGCGCGGTGGTTGCGGGAAAAGCAAAAGGCCAGCTCACGTGTCCGAACCGGCCTTTTGCTGTGGTCTATTGCGGGATGCGCTCGGCGAAACTGCAAGTGCGCTCATGCGGCAAATGCGATAGCAGTGTTCTTGCGGCTTTCGCGGGCGCGTCCGATAATCATGCTGCTAAATAGCGGCGCAGATGAGGTCGCCCATCTCGGTGCAGGTGAGCTTCTTCTCGCCGGCTTTGGCGATGTCGCCCGTGCGGTGGCCCGCTTCAAGCACGCTTGCCACGGCGTTCTCGATGGCGTCGGCTTCCTCGGCCAAATCGAAGCTGTAACGAAGCATCATTGCGGCAGACAGAATGGTCGCGATGGGGTTTGCGATGTTCTGGCCGGCAATGTCGGGTGCGCTGCCGTGAATGGGCTCGTACATGCCAAGCTTCGTATCGGAAAGCGAGGCGGAAGGCAGCATGCCTACGGAGCCGGTGATGCAGGAAGCCTCGTCGGACAAGATGTCGCCGAATAGGTTGCCGGTCAAAATAACGTCGAACTGGCTGGGGTTGAGCACCAGCTGCATGGCGCCGTTGTCAACGTAGAGATAATCGGTCTCGACGTCGAGATACTCGGCGGCGATGCGCTGCACGGTTTCGCGCCACACGCGGCTCGTCTCAAGAACGTTTGCCTTGTCGATGCTCGTCACCTTGCCGCGACGCTTGCGGGCCATATCGAAGGCGACGCGGGCGATGCGCTCGACTTCGGGCATAGAGTAGTTCATGTCATCGTGGCCCGCGCCAGTCTCGTCGCGCCACTTCTTGCCGAAGTACACGTCGCCCACGAGCTCGCGGCATACAACCAGGTCAAGGCCATCGCCCAGTCGCTCAGGTTTCAGCGGACATGCGTCGGCCAGAGGAGCCCATAGCTTGGCGGGGCGCAGGTTCGCGAACAGGTTCAGCTCTTTGCGAATGCCTAGAAGGCCGCGCTCGGGGCGGTTGGTGGAAGGCTCAATGTGGTCCCATTTCGGGCCGCCAACAGCGCCCAACAGCACCGAATCGGATGCCTTGCACGCGTCGATGGTTTCCTGCGGCAGGGGCACGCCGAACTCGTCGATGGCCGCACCGCCAATGAGACGTTCGTCGTAGTTGAAGGTGTGGCCGAATTTTTCGCCAACCTTGTCGAGGGCCTTCAGCGCCTCATCGACAATCTCGGGGCCAATTCCGTCGCCCTTCAAAACGCAAATATTGAAATTCATAATTCTCCAATCACCAGGTCAAGCGCTCTCAACGAAGGAAAGCGCCCAATCAAAAAACCGTGCGTCCAAATTTCAGCCGATAACTCGTAAGGCTAGTTCAGAAATGTGCGCGCGCGAGCGGGAGCGCGGCATTTCGTGCGAGTGCAGGACTGTTTGAGCTTAGCGAAATGCCTCGCTCCCGCTCGCGCGCCGAAAACTAAATGCCTCGAGCTTTGAGGCTGTTCAGCAATCCGTCGTTGTCGATGATGTTCTGAATGAACTCGGGGAAGGGCAGTGCCTGGAAGGTTTCGCCCGTGGTTTCGTCGGTAATCACGCCCGTGCCGAAATCGATAGACACGGTGTCGCCCGCAGCAATGGCTTCGGCTGCCTCGGCGCTCTCCAGAATGGGCAGGCCGATGTTGATGGCGTTGCGGTAGAAAATGCGCGCGAAGCTTGCAGCAATTACGCAGGCCACGCCGTTGTCTTTCAGCACGCGCGGCGCATGCTCGCGAGAAGAGCCGCAGCCGAAGTTTTTGTTAGCAACAATGATGTCGCCCGGCTTTACGTTCTTCACGAACTCGGTGTCGATGTCTTCCATCGCGTGCGATGCGAGTTCCTTGGGATCGGCAATATTGAGGTAGCGGGCGGGAATAATAACGTCGGTGTCGACGTTGTCGCCATACTTGAAAACAGTGCCCTGAGCAGTCATTTTCATATGTGTTCCTTTCGTCGTTCTGACGAACGACGAAGAGGCCGACGCTGCGAGCGAGCCGGGCACCGAATCTTCGCCCGACTGGCCGAGCTCGCGTACTGAAGTACGCGTCGCTCAACCATTCGGCCGAATCTTCGGCGCCGGGCTCGCTCTCGCTGACTTTTGGTCGACCTGCTTCGTCAACGTGGTTCGAGCAAAGCTAAACGGCCTTCAGGCCGCCTGGCCTACAGAGAGGCCGGGTCGGTAATGTAGCCCGTGATGGCCGATGCGGCGGCAACCGCGGGGCTGGACAGGTACACTTCCGACTCCACGTGGCCCATGCGGCCTACGAAGTTGCGGTTCGTGGTCGAAATCGCGCGTTCGCCCGCGGCCAGAATGCCCATGTGGCCACCCAGGCACGGACCACAGGTCGGCGTGGAAATAATCGCGCCTGCCTCAATGAAGATTTCAGCCAGGCCTTCGCGAATGCACTGCAGTTCGACTTCCTGCGTTGCGGGCATCACTATGGCGCGCACGCCGTCGGCGACTTTGCGGCCCTTCAGAATCTCGGCAGCAATGCGCATGTCTTCGATGCGGCCGTTCGTGCACGAGCCAATAACCGCCTGGTCGATTTTCACGTCGGCGAATTCAGTGACGGGCTTGGTGTTTTCGGGCAGGTGGGGCGCTGCGACCGTGGAAGGAACGGTGGAAAGGTCGATGTCGATCACGCGCTCGTATTCGGCGTCGTCGTCGGCGGCAAACACGACCGGCTCATGCTGCGCGCGGCCCTTCATGTATTCAATCGTCTTCTCGTCGACGGGGAAAATGCCATTTTTCGCGCCGGCCTCAATAGCCATGTTCGCGATGCTGAAACGGTCGTCCATTGAAAGCGATGCAATGCCTTCGCCCTGGAACTCCATGCTCTGGTACAGGGCACCGTCAACGCCGATCATGCCGATGATGTACAAAATCACGTCTTTGCCCGAAACCCAAGGGTTCAGCTTGCCCGTGAGGTTGAACTTGATGGCGGAAGGCACGCGGAACCAGGCCTTGCCCGTAGCGATGCCCGCTGCGCAGTCGGTGGAGCCAACGCCCGTCGAGAACGCGCCCAGCGCACCATAGGTACAGGTGTGGCTGTCGGCGCCGATAATCACGTCGCCAGAAGCGACGATGCCCTGTTCGGGAAGCAACGCGTGCTCAACGCCCATGCGGCCCACGTCGAAGAAGTTCACAATGTCGTGCTTGCGTGCGAAATCGCGGCACTCCTTGCACTGCTCGGCGCTCTTGATGTCTTTGTTCGGGGCGAAGTGGTCCATAACAAGGGCAACCTTCGTGCGGTCGAACACCTTGTCCATGTCGGCCTTCTTCAGCTCGCGAATAGCTACCGGTCCGGTGATGTCGTTGGCGAGCGCGAGGTCGATGTTCGCCTCAATCAGCTGGCCGGGTACTACGGAATCGAGCCCGGCGTGCGCCGCCAAAATTTTCTGGGTCATGGTCATGCCCATATGGAATCCCCCTTAAGGATGGTTAGTGGCAATAAGTAAATGAGTGTTGAGGGGCGGTGCATACGCCTCGGGGCGTTTGAAGCGTTGATCCCGAGGAAGCGCGCTCGCCCCTCAACGTGGGGCCGGAGCACGTCCCGGCCCCGAATGGTGCTACATGCGGTTCAGGGCAGAAATGAGGCCCTTGATAGATGCGGTAATAATGTCGTGATGCTCGCCCGCGCCCCAAACAATTTTGCCGTCCGGGTCCTCGACGCCCACGTAGGCCATAGCCGAGCTGTCGGAGCCGCCGGTCATGGCGTGTTCGCTGTAGCTTGCGATATGCGCCTTCAGCCCCAGCTTCTCCATGGCGTTGCACACCGAGTCGAGGCGGCCGTTGCCGTTGCCAATAACATCCTGCTCGTCGCCGTCAATCTTCACGGTCACGAACGCCTTGAATGCCTTGTTGTTCTCGGCATGCGTGAAGTGGAAGTCCATGAGTTCAATGCGGCCCTCGTGGTTCACATAGTTCTCGTGGAAGATGCGATTCACTTCTTCGGGCGACAGTTCAGCATGCGTGTGGTCGGAAACGTCCTTGGAAGCGTAGCTCAGCTCTTCGCGCATTTTCGGGGGCAGCACGTAACCGAAGTTCTGCTCCAGAATGTAGCCGATGCCGCCTTTGCCCGACTGGCTGTTGATGCGAATGACGTCGGTTTCATAGTGGCGGCCCACATCGGTGGGGTCGATCGGCAGGTACGGCGTGGTCCAATGCTCGGGGTCATGCTCCTCGCGCCACTTCAGGCCCTTAGCGATAGCGTCCTGATGGCTGCCCGAGAAGGCGGCGAACACGAGCTGGCCAGCGTAGGGGCGGCGCGGTTCAACCTTCATGTTGGTCACGCGCTCGTACAGCTCGACCAGCTCGGGCATGTTGGCGAAGTTCAGCTGCGGGTCAACGCCATGGGCGAACATGTTCATGGCGACGGTAATCAGGTCGGTGTTGCCGGTGCGCTCGCCATTGCCGAACAGGGTGCCCTCAACGCGGTCGGCGCCAGCCAGAATGCCCAGTTCGGTTTCGGCAACGCCCGTGCCGCGGTCGTTGTGGCAGTGCAGCGACAGCTCAACGGCGTCGCGGTACTTCAGATTCTTGCTCATGTACTCGACCTGCTGTGCGAACACATGCGGCAGGCTCATTTCGACCGTTGCGGGCAGGTTGATGATGGCCTTGCGATCGGGAGTCGGCTGCCATACGTCCAGAACGGCGTTGCATACCTCGAGCGCGTACTCGGGCTCGGTGCCGGTGAAGCTTTCGGGCGAGTACTCGAAGCGGTAGTTGTCGTGGCCGGCTTCGTCGGTGAGCTCCTTCAGCAGCTTAGCACCGGTCAGAGCGATTTCCTTAATCTGCGCTTTGTCGCGCTTGAATACCTGTTCGCGCTGCGCGAGGCTCGTGGAATTGTATACATGAACGATGACGGGGGTCTTGCAACCTTCGAGAGCGTCGAACGTCTTCTTGATAATGTGTTCGCGCGCCTGGGTGAGCACCTGAATGGTGACGTCTTCGGGAATCATGTCGTTCTCGATGAGCGTGCGAGCCAGTTCAAATTCGGTTTCGCTGGCAGCGGGGAAGCCGATCTCGATTTCCTTGAATCCGATCTCGACGAGCTTCTTGAAGTATTCCAGCTTCTGCTCGAGGCTCATAGGAATGATAAGGGCCTGGTTGCCGTCGCGAAGGTCAACGCTCACCCACTTCGGGGCTTTCTCGATGTATTCCTTCTTCGCCCAGTCGTAGCACGGCTCGGGCGGCATGAAATATCCGCGTTGATACTTTACATGGTTGGGCATTCCGGTCATGGGAGGCTCCCTTTCTGTGGTTGGCCGCATGGCGGCACTTTTAGATTACAGACATGGAACGCTCTCGCTTTCATCCGGTCGTCGGCCGCACGAGGGCGCAAATTCCGGGCATGCGAACGCACGCCCGGTTAAGTGACGAAGGGATTTATAAGGCGCAGACCCGTGGGGTGCCGAAGTGGCGCTTACAGGTGCGCCTGAATAAGCTTGGGGCGGAAGCCAGCGGCTTCAAGTGCCGCAACGATTTGGTTTTTGTGGTCGGTGCCGTAGGCCTCGATGGTCACGCGCAGTTCGACGCCCTCATTGCGGTTCGTATTCACGAACTGGTTGTGGTCGAGGCGAATGACGTTGCCGTTCATGCTGGCGATGGTTTGCGCAACGCGAACGAGCTCGCCGGGACGATCGGGCAGAAGCGTCGAAACCGTGAACACGCGGTCGCGCTGGATGAGGCCGTGCTGAATGACGGAAGACATGGTGATAACGTCCATGTTGCCGCCCGACAGAATCGAAACGACCTTCTTGCCGGTGAAGGACAGGTGCTTCAAGGCCGCCACGGTGAGCAGGCCGGAATTCTCGACGATCATCTTGTGATTCTCGACCATGTCGAGGAAGGCGGAGATGAGCTCGTCGTCTTCGACGGTGATGATATCGTCGAGGTTCTGCTGAATGTACGGGAAAATCTTGTCGCCCGGCTCCAGCACGGCGGTGCCGTCGGCGATGGTGTTCGCGCTCGGCAGCTTCACCACATGGCCAGCTTCCAAGGAAGCCTTCATGCACGCTGCGTTAGCGGGCTCGACGCCAATGACCTTGATATGCGGGTTCAACAGCTTGGCCAGCGTAGATACGCCCGTGGCCAGTCCGCCGCCACCGATGGGAACCAGAATGTAGTCAACGAGCGGCAGCTCTTTCACGATTTCCATGGCAATGGTGCCTTGGCCCGTGGCAACTGCGGGGTCGTTGAAGGGATGGATGAAAGTGTAACCGTTTTCTTCGGCCAACTGCATGGCGTATTCGCATGCCTCGTCGTACACGTCGCCGTGCAGAACGGCGGTGCCGCCGTAGTGCTGCGTGCGCTCGACCTTGATGAGCGGGGTCGTGGTGGGCATGACGATGGTTGCCTTGGCGCCATAGCGGCTTGCGGCGAAAGCGACGCCCTGCGCATGGTTGCCCGCCGAAGCGGTAATAAGGCCACGCTCGCGCTCTTCGTCGGTCAGCGTTGAAATCTTGTAGTACGCGCCGCGTACCTTATACGCGCCGGTGCGCTGCATGTTTTCGGGTTTGAAGAATACCTTGTTGCCGGTTTGTGCGCTGAAGTGAGGGCTTTCGATGAGCCCCGTCTTCTGCGTGACCTCCTGCACTTTGGCAGATGCCTCTTCAAAAGCGTCGAGCGTGAGCATCTCGGTCATGTCGGTTACTTCCTTGATAATATCGTACTCTATCGTAGTAAAGCAGTATACTCATTTGCGCCGACAATGGAAGAATTCATGCACGAAACCTTGCGTGATGCTCACATTGTATGCGCATTCTCGCGAGGTTCGAGGGAAGCGCGGCGCCCTTTTGCGCATTCGTTTTCGGCAACGGCCAGGGCCTTCTGCTGCTCGTCCATCCGCATCGTGCATTCTTCCGGCAAGGACGCATGATAGGGAAAATACGCGCCAGATTGGTCGTCATTGCTGGAGTCGAGTGAAGGAAGGGACGTTTTCGACCGCCCTCGCGGCGCGGCGAACCTGCCTTGAGCAACACCTACATATATATGTAGTAGAGTTGCCGCAACACAGCCACAAAGAAGGAGGCTTTCAATGAAGACCATTTCTACCCCTAACGCCCCTGCAGCCGTCGGCCCTTACGCCCAGGGCAATATCGTGAACGGCCTGCTGTTCGCATCGGGCCAAATTGCCCTGGTTCCCGAGACGGGCGAGTTGGCTGGCGACACCATCGAAGCCCAGAGCCGACAGGTCATGAAAAACGTCGGCGCTTTGCTCGAGGCTGCCGGTACCGACTTCGACCACGTGGTGAAAACCACCTGCTTCCTCGACGACATCAACGATTTTGCCGCTTTCAATGCGATTTATGCCGAATCGTTCGGCGAAACGCTGCCGGCCCGTTCGTGCGTCGCGGTCGACAAGCTGCCCAAGGGCGCTCTTGTTGAGGTCGAGGTTATCGCCGAGGTCGTGGAGTAGTTCGTGGCAACGCAAGAAACTCCGCTGTTTAAAATCCACGATGCGACGGTGCGTCGCAAGGAAAAGGTCATTCTGCATGTCGACGACTTCGAGCTTGCGGAGGGCGAGAACATCGCGCTGCTTGGCCCGAATGGCGCTGGCAAGTCGACCTTCATACAGCTGCTCACTCGCGAGGTGCTGCCGTTGCATCGCGACGTACCGCCCGTGATTTTCCGCGGCCAAGAGCGCCCGTCGCTCGCCGATATTAAGGCGTGCTTCGGCGTGGTGAGCAACACGATGCACGATCAGGTGCGTGTTCATCTGCCTGCGCGCGACATCGTGTGCGGCGGTCTGTTCGGCACGCTCGGCATTCCGCGGCACGTTCATGCGACCGAAGCCGATTTTAAAAAGGCCGAAGAGCAGCTTGAGCGTTTGGGCATTGGCGAGCTTGCCAATCGCGACATTATGACAATGTCCACGGGCCAAGTGCGCCGCGTGCTCGTGGCGCGCGAGCTCATCCACGATCCGCAAGCGCTCATTTTCGACGAGCCGTGCACGGGTCTCGACCCCGAGGGCATGTATCAGCTGCGCGGCGTTATGCGCCAGTTGGCATCCGAGGGGCGATCGGTCATTTTGGTCACGCATTACCCCGAAGACATCATTCCCGCCATCGATCGCGTGCTCCTTATTAAGGACGCCGCCATGTATGCCGACGGCAAAAAGGAAGAGCTTCTCACGGGCGATTGCATGACGGAGCTTTTCGGCGTGCCCCTGGCTGTCGAAAGTAACCACGGCTGGTATTCGCTTCGTGAGAAGTTTGACGAAGGCGAATAAGGAAGCTCCAACGATAGGGGGGGAAGAACCGCTTGCGTATCGAAGGCGGAAGGGCTCCTGGTCTGAAGGTGAGCCCAATCCTTCAACTTATATATAGGTAGTTGAATACATGCAGCTGAGTCGAATGCCCCGGAAGGCCGAGGCGCGCAAGCGCC
>OLOJ01000089.1_pt1 | contig 95977 bp, 82 predicted proteins | sample 1672251 | NCBI WGS metagenome assembly OLOJ01 (sample SAMEA3136664, study PRJEB25190) | human gut metagenome | biome: human gut; feature: human-associated habitat; material: faeces | place: Austria | collected 2013 | reverse complement strand
TCTCGTGGATGAGGTAGTCGGTCTTTTCCCAGCCCAGGCACGGGTCGGTGATCGACTTGCCAAAGACACCGCCGTCGACCGGCTGGTTGCCATCCTCCAGGTAGGACTCGATCATAAAGCCCTTGACCAGCTTGGAGATGGACTCGTTGCGGCGGCAGCTATCGAGCACCTCCTTGCAAATGCGATACTGCTCAAGCGGTCGCTTGCCCGAGTTGTCATGGTTGCAGTCGATGACCGCCGCCGGATTGGCGTAGCCGGCGTGCTCGGTATAGCGCTCGGCCAGGCGCTCGAGGTGCTCGTAGTGGTAGTTGGGGTAGGTGCGCCCATCGAGGCCGATGTAGCCACGCATGACGGCGTGTGCGAGCGGATTGCCATCGCAATCGACTTCCCAGTTACGGAAGATAAAGCTCTGGTGCGCCTGTGCGGCGTAAATGGAGTTAAGCATGACGGTGGTGGAACCGGCGGTGGGATTCTTCATGCCCACGGGTACCGAAATGCCGCTCGACACCAGGCGATGCTCCTGGTTTTCGACCGAGCGTGCGCCCACGGCAACATAGCTCAGCAGGTCAACGAGGTACTGATAGTTGGAGGGGTAGAGCATCTCGTCGGCGGTGAAGAAGCCCGTCTCCTCGATGACGCGCAGGTGCATGTGGCGGATGGCCTTGACGCCTTCGAGCAGGTCATCGGGCGCCTCGGGATCGGGGTTGTGCAGCAGACCCTTGTAACCGGTGCCCTTAGTGCGCGGCTTGTTGGTGTAGACGCGCGGAATGATGATGAGCTTGTCCTTGACCTCTTCGGCGACCTTGGCCAGTCGGTTCATGTACTCAAGCACCGAGTCCTCGCGGTCGGCAGAGCACGGGCCGATGATGAGCACCTTGCGTGCGTCCTCGCCGGTAAAGACTTTGGCGACCTCGGCGTCAAATGCCTGCTTCTTAGCGGTAAGCTCGGCAGAAAGCGGCATTTCCTCGCGGATCTCCATGGGGATCGGCAACTTGCGTTTGAATTCCATGGCCATAGGGGCCTCCTCAATCTATAGAAAGAGCAATAGGCGTATTGTCGAGTGCTCGGCATTATCCGCTGTCGCACGCTAAAGTGCAAGTCCCTTGTCACCCCGAAACCTGCCAAAAAGGGACAGGTTTATTTTGGTAGGTTTTATCTGGGCAAACGTTGACGCTCGCCGGGAGGGAATGGCGTCGCGCGGAGTCCAAAGACTGTCGCCGGTTCCCCGGGAAGCACCCTGTGGGCAAAAAATGCCAAATATGAGTACTGTTGCTATCGTAGTGCCATATTGTTGGCATAAGATAATAGACATAATAGTAAATATGTTCATTAACATCAACACATATAAGCCGGATATAGAGCTGTTTGAGCAATTTGGGGGCGCTTGCAAGCCGTGTGGGTAGCATTTGAGGCGGGTTTGGATGCTACTAAAAAGGTGACAGTACTCATATTTGCCATTTTTTGTCCACGGGGCCTTGAGGGAGGCCGTTAATCAGGTCCCGGGGGAGGCGGTTCGAGGGCCGCAGAACAAAAAACGGGGGCACAGTTCATTCTGAACTGCACCCCAAAACTTGGACGGCTTAAATAAGAACTACGCCGCAAGGGGCTGGTTCCGGAACTCCTCCGGGGTCAGCCCCTTCAGTTTAACCTGCCTTCGCCTCGTGTTCCAATGGGCGACGTACGCGTCCAGGTCCGCCTTGAAGGACTCGAAGTCGGGCCATGTCCTTCCCCGGAAGAACTCGTCCTTCATGTGGCCGAAGACCTGCTCGGTGGCGCCGTTGTCGATGCAGTTGCCCTTTCTGGACATGCTCTGGACGATCCCGGCTTCCTTCAGCCTCCCGCACCATGCGGCGTGCTGGTACTGCCAGCCCATGTCGCTGTGAAGCACCGGCGTCGCGCCCTCGGGCATCTTCGCCAGCAGCTGGTCGAGCAGCTCGGCCTGCTGCGCCATGTCCGGGCTGGTCGACGTCGACCACGCGACTATCTCCTTGCTGCCGAAGTCGTACACCGGCGCGAAGTAGGCCTTGCCCCAGGGCTGCTTGAACTCGGTGACGTCGGTGCCCATCTTCTGCCAGGGCCCGTCGGCTTCGAAGTCCCTGCCGATGACGTTTTCGAAGGTTTTGCCGACCTTGCCCCTGTAGGAGTTGTACCTGTGGCAATCGGTCTCGCGGCGGATCCCGCAGCTGATGCCCATCTCGTGCATCATCTTGAGCGCCGTCTTGTCGGCTATGCGCACGCCCTGCTCGGCTCGCAGGCACATGGCGATCTGCCTGTGGCCGCACCCGTTGGCGGTGCGCGAGAATCTCTCGGCGGCGGCCTCCCAGAGCTCGGGCCTGGTGGGCGCCTTGGGGTGCGAAAGCGCGTAATAGTAGCTCGACCTCGCCAAGCCGGCGCATTCCAGCAGGTCAACGAGTGGGTACTGCCCTGAAAGCCCGCTCACGACAACCGCTTTCTCTCGGTTCGGGAGCGCTTCTCTGCCTTCAGGGCTATCGATTTTTTTAAGTAGGCGTTCTCGGCCTCGAGCTTCCGGACCCTCCGCTCGAGCTCCTGCTCGCGCGTCATCTCCTTGGCCGGGGAGCCGGAGCCTTTCGGCCTCCCCTTGGGCTTCGGCCCGAGCGCCTCCGGACCTTCCTCCCTGTATGCCCTCAGCCATTTCTTGAGAGAGCTCGGCGAGGCTATCCCGAACTTCGCCATGGCCTCGGGCTTCGTCATGCCCTCGTCCACGACCGCCCTGACGGCGGCCAGCTTCGTCTCAAACGAGTAGGCGGCGTGCTTCTTTCCCATCATAGCTAGAACCTCGATGCCTGCTGATCTGTAGATGTCTAGCCATTTTCTCACGGTTTCCTCTGGTATCCCGAGCAGAGCCGCAATCGATGCGCGGCCTCGCCCCATGTCGTACAGCTCGGCCGCGCGCAGCCTCAGACCGACGTCGTACAAAGCGTTTCCAGCCATAAAAGGGCCTCCCATTTCTCGTATCCAAGAAATGGGAGGCAGTTCACCAGCGGCATCTGGGGCTTTCCTGTCGTTTGGACCTTGATGGCTTTATTGCGCTACATCGTTACATTCAAGGCGCGTAGCACGGGAACGATCGCATCGTCTCGCAAGATGCGAACACCCGCTGCAGCAAAAATGCAGCCGAGGGAAACTGCCGACGAATCAATCGTTTCTTTCGCGGCGGCAAGGAGGAATTCGGCATTTTCGGTCAATGCATTCAAGGGAACGCCGTGCGCTTCAAGAATCGCTTCATCCTCCTCGATACTGTGACGTTTAAGCCCTTTCACCGAAGAGAGCAGCTCATCGAGTTCGGTTTTCGCCTCAGAGGCCATGTAGGAGTTGAGCATGCTGCAGCGTTTATAGCATGCAACCGCAGCATCGTATTTCTCGAGTTTCCAGAACGAATACGCAAGCCAATAGAACGCAAGACCCGCGTCGTCGGCTCTCCAAGTAACCTCGAGCGCCTTGCAGCACATCTTCACTTCGTTTTCGTAGTCGTCTTTCATGAAGTACGCTCGAGCTGCCCGCAAGTATGAATAAGCGCGTGCCGGTGACAGCTCTATACAGCGTTGTGCGTGCCTGAGCGCCTCGTCGGCTCCCGTGATTGTCGTTGTAAGCTCTTGCGCAAGAGAATCGTGCGCAAGAAACACTTCGTCGGCAAGTGGGTTCACGATACGGCCTTTTGCATCGTCAAGGCAGCGTTTCGCATAAATCGCGCGTGTTTCGTAGCTATCAAAATAGCGATAACATACACGCGAGGTGTCGTTGAAACCGTCAATGGCATCGCCTTGCGCGGCCAATTCCTCAAGGAGCCCAATGGCAGCTGGGTCGTCGTCGCGCATGAGAGACGAAGCGCGCATCATGGCAGGCTTGAGGCCGTAAGCATCCATAAATGCTTCTTTCACCTCGAGAAACGAGGTTTCCCCCAAGGCCCCTTCGGAAAACGCGGCCAAAAGCCTGGTGCAAATATCGCGCACGAGCAAATCTTCCGTGCGATCGTGAATCTGCTTCAAAGCGAGCTCGGCGTTTTCAACGCCGACATCAAGCGCGGCCGAGACTTCATCGGCATATGCGCGCCGTTGGCCGTCTTCAAAGATGGACATACGCATGGGGCAATCGACGTGAAGCATGTCGCGTGCCTTTTCATTGAACGGCGTGGTGTCGATCGCCACCAAACGTTCGAAGCTCGATTTGAAATCACCCTTGCCAAGCGAGAAAAGCTTTTCGATGTTGCAGAGGCCGTTATCGCCTTCAAACTTGAAACGGGCATTGAATCGAGAAAGCATTTCAAAAGGTTCGCTGAACGAATTCGCCTTGCTCGCCGAATACGCATCGCAAAGCGTTTTTCGGTCGAATTCAACCGAAATGATGATGTCTTCCTTGTTGCCGTCACGCAAGCAATTCACGTACACCTTTTCGATTGAAGCCGAGGCATGAAATGCGCTTGACGCGGCCAAAAGCGCAGCATGGGCGGCATAACGCGACTCAATCGTGCTCGATTCAATTGGGGTATACGGTAGATAGTCGTCGACATCGTCGTTCCAATGAGTTTGCGCCATGGTAGATTTGCAGGGTACAGCAAGATTGAAGCCGACTTCCGTGCAGGCTTCATTCAGGCAAAACTCATAAGGAATGCGATAGGGCGCGCGCCACAGCTCCCCCGCCTGGGCAATTGCGACATGGGTATCCCAACGGCCTTTTGCTTCAAGCGGCGAATTTGGGTCGGGCGCTTGCACGCAGAGGTATTCGACGAAGGAATCGGCGAGTTTCGAAATTTCTTCTTCAGTTTGCTCGAACGTGTCGTCCTCTTCGCTTTCGAGGAAATTGGACACCATGAGGAATCTGTTGAGGGCTCCTTCGGCGCGGAGCAGCTTGTGACGCATATCGCGTGTGGCATCGCACGAGGTGAACGCACCATCCTCCAAACATTCGGTTTGCGTGTTGTATACGAAGTCGAGAAAGAACAGGTTCGAGTATCGCGACGTGCAAATGAGACGAGCATTTGGCCCCTCGGCCGCCCCCTCGACCGTTAAAGTATCGGCGGAGATGCCGAAGAGTCCGCTGTCGCGCAGGCCGTTCACTAAAAATCGCTCGATGCCGCGCGCCTGCTCGGGGTTTTCGCTCCATGACGTTTCCGCTTCCAAAACCTCTCGATTAATTGCGTCAAAGAAATCGGATTGTTGGAATCGAGAAAATATGGCAGCCAAGTCAAATGCGCCGTTGGGCGCGGTTCCATTGGTGACTGAATCGTCCGATGTGGATATGGGCTCCCATTCGGTGCAGCGTGCGAACTCGACGAATGCAAGATAGGCCGTCGACATAAACTCAAGATAACGCGTTGGATTTGCGACTTCAAATTTTCCAGGAAACGAATCGTCTATTGCCGCATAGCTAAATTCGGCTTTCCTAGTGTTATCGACGTTCGCGACCCTGGCTTCTGCGACGGTTCGACGCGAGCCGTCGCACAGAAACACATCCAAATGCGCCGAAGACGTGGCATCGTCGTTTTCCTTGCCCACGTCCATCGATTCGGTGTTGTTGCCACAGGTATACACCACTAAGTCGGGGTCGCGTAGCGGTTCTTGGGCGAGGGGTTCGTCGCACGAATATGCTCGACCGAACCAATCGATGTATGCAACGATGTGCGCCTTGCTCGTGTTCGTCGGATTGTCAAAAGCGGCAACATAGCACGCGCCGCCCTTAGGCATGGCGAGGCCGCTCGAGATATAACCATACGTTGCACCTGAAGGCATCAAGGGAACGCAGCGAAGCACATCGCGTTTTGCAAAAAAGCCAAGTTTTACGGGAGATCCCATCGATGAGCACCTCTTTGATGCGGGCCAAGATTTCGACCGTCGTTTCGTTTCGATCATTATACCGTTCGAACAAAGTGCAAGCTGTTCACTGCGATATGCCGTTTTGCACACATCCAAACATCTATGGGTGCGTTAAAACCGCCCATGACCGCTGCCCGCTAAATAGAACCGTCTCCCGCGAAACCAGCGTCGCAGAGTCAAGATCGGAAATGATACAACTATAGTAGGTATTGAAGAAAGACGATTTCGCAGATGAAACGCGTAGTGACGCGATGGGAGCGCATTAAGGGGAATGTTTGAGCGCACCCTGGGGAGAAGGAGCAAACATGGGCACAACCGCAGAGGAGCCGCGAAGCATGCATTCGCATGAGACCGGGCATAGGCTCACGGCAGATGAAGCGGCCTTTTTGAAAGAATTCCTCCTTGATTCGCCGCAATTCGTCGTTGTTGGCGATGAGGGAACGAAATCCAAGAAGCATTCTCAGTCGAAAAAGAATAAAGCATAAGAAAGAGGAGGCGAAACGCCTCCTCTTTCTTATGCCGAAATCAGCAAGCTTAATAGGCCCATAGTGCATGAGTCGCATTTGCCCAATTAAGCCCGGAAGCCTTCGTCCTTGATTCTTCCTTCGCCATCGGCCGCCGCTGTCGCGAGCTCATCGCAGCGTTCGTTTTCCGGATGTCCCGCATGGCCTTTCACCCAATGAAACGTGACGCTATGGTGTTCTTTCGCCTTCAGGAGGCGCTTCCAAAGATCGGCGTTTTTCACAGGCTCCTTCTTTGCGTTTTTCCAACCTCGCTTGAGCCATCCTTCAACCCAATGCTGGTTGAAGGCGTTCACCACGTATTGGGAGTCCGAGATGATGTCGATCTCGCAAGGGCGTTTAAGCACTTCAAGAGCGGCGATAACGCCCAAAAGCTCCATTCGATTGTTGGTTGTGCAATCGAAACCCTGCGAAAGCTCCTTGACATGCAGCTTCCCAGAGGGATCGGTGTAATGCAGAACCGACCCGTATCCTCCCGGCCCCGGGTTTCCGCGCGATGATCCGTCGGAGTAGATGGTTACATGCATGAGCAGCCTTTCTTCTTAAGCCCAAATTCGCATTTTGGTCAGCTGATGGTAACACGTATACGCGTTTGACGAACGATGCCATCGAAAAGGCAACAAGAGTGTATGCCGCGCCTTCGTAAAGGTACAATCATCGAGGTATCGAAAGGGATGTTATGCAGATTATCGTTGTAGCTGTTGCGCTCGTCGCGCTTATCGCGTGGATCGTCGTGAAAAACGACGAAATGTCCGGTTTGGGACGAAATGTGAAAGCGGGAACCCTACGACACCCACACGGTAAACTCGTTCGCGCAAAGGCGACAACGGTCATCCCCGAAGAGGCTCCTCTTGCCAATCGCATTAAGCGTTCGATGCCGTTCATCTCTTCTGTTGCCATTATTGCCGTATGCGTGGTGCTCTATGCGTGCGATTTCACGGTATTGGGCCATACGAGCTCGCAGCTTCTCGCCACGCTTTCCTCGACAGGCATCGTTGCGTTGATCATCGCAGCCGAAGCGACATTGCGCGCGCCAGAGGCCGCTCGTACGTTTTGGACGTATGTCTACGCCCTTGTTGCAGGAGTTATATGCGCCCTTGTTGTGTGGGAAGTTGTTGCCGCAGCTGCTTCTATGTCGTTTAGCGAGGAATCGACTTTGCTTGTCTACGGCATTGTGACATGCGTTTGCTACATGCTTGGCTCTGGTGCATGTGTTGCGCTGCTGCCGAGCAAGGTAACGTTTGAGCGCACCTTCGAAGATGGCGCAAAACGCTCTATTACGGTTTCGACACGAAGTGCGGCCTATTCTGCTTACGTTGCTATGATGGGGCCATCACCTACGAAGGAGGACTAGCATGGGCTTTATGGATGATTTGAACGATATGTTCAACAAGAGTGCGGCTGCAGCTGGCGATATGCTCAATAAGGGCGCCTCCGCCGCGGGACGCATGGCCGATAGCGCGAATCTGCGTTTTAAGCAGGGCGAAATCGATCGTCGTTGGAAAGATGCCTGCGCCGTTTTGGGCGAAAGCGTGATAGAAGCGGTCAAAGCCGACCCCGCCCTTTTGTCGGGCCGCGAGCAAATGATGGCCGACCTTGATGCGATCGCCAAAGAACGAGCCGATGTCGCCGACGAACTGCAGAGCATCGCAGCGGAAGCAGAAGCCGCCCGTCGTGCAGGACGAGTGAAAACATGTCCCGAGTGCGGAGGCGAAGTCGGCATCGATGCGAAGTTCTGCATGCATTGCGGTTATCCGATGCCTATCGACGTTCAACCCGAGCCTGCTGCAGCCGTATCGACTGAAGCGGAAAGCGGCAATGCGCCAGCCGCCGAAAAGGCAGCCCAAAGTGAAGTCGAAGTAACCGAGGGTGCACCCTCAAGCGAGGCTTCCGATGCGCCAAAAGCCGAGGCCAATGCTGCGAACGAGTGCAAAGCCGAATAGGAGCCGCTCGAGGTTTTGCCATTCTGCAGAATCCGCCATTCCGAATGCCGAAACGCTGACGTTTGGTCTCTTGGCTTAGGAAGCAAAACGCAGGTCATATGACCTGCGTTTTTTGATTAATTCAAAGAGACCGCTTTTTTAGCAAACGCCCTGGGCGATCATGGCGTCGGCGACTTTTTCAAAGCCAGCGATGTTGGCACCCATGACGAAGTTGCCTTCGTGGCCATACTTCTTGGCGGTGTCGTCAACATTATGGAACATACCGCGCATGAGCTGCTCGAGCTTGCCATCGACTTCCTCGAAGCTCCAAGAGAGATGTTCGGCATTCTGGCTCATCTCGAGACCAGAAACGAGCACGCCGCCCGCATTTGCTGCCTTACCAGGCATGAATGCAACGCCGTTCTCGAGGAAGTAGTTGGTCGCCTCGATGGTGGACGGCATATTGGCGCCCTCGCCTACGACCTTGCAGCCATTGGCCACAAGCGCCTGTGCATCTTCGAGGAGCAGGGTATTCTCGCGTGCGCACGGAAGCGCGATGTCGCAAGGAAGCTGCCATACGCCACGGCCGTCCTCAGCATGCCAAATGGCATTCGGGCGCTCGTCGAGATACATGGCAAGCGTAACACCCTTGTCGTGACCAGAACGCTTCTTGTTGTAAACGTTCTCGAGCACCTTGTAGTCGATGCCCTCGGGATCTTCGACCCAACCATGGGTGTCGGAGCACGCAAGCACCTTGCCGCCGAGTTGAGAAACCTTCTGAACAGCGTAAATCGCAACGTTGCCGGAACCATGAACGACAACGTTCTTGCCTTCGAATGAATCGCCGTTCGACTTCAGATATTCGTCAACGAAGTACACCAGGCCATAGCCCGTGGCCTCGGTGCGAGCAAGCGATCCGCCAAACGAAAGGCCTTTGCCGGTAAGCACGCCGGTCCATTCGTTGCGAATGCGCTTATACTGCCCAAACATATAAGCAACTTCGCGACCGCCAACGCCCAAGTCACCCGCAGGAACGTCGGTGTTAGGTCCGATGTGGCGGCACAGCTCAGTCATGAACGACTGGCAGAAATGCATGATTTCGTTATTCGACTTGCCCTTGGGGTCGAAGTCGGAACCACCTTTGCCACCACCCATGGGAAGCGTGGTAAGGCTGTTTTTAAGAATCTGCTCCAGGCCCAGGAACTTCAGCATGCCGAGCGTAACCGTGGGGTTGAAGCGAAGGCCGCCCTTGTAGGGGCCAATGGCGGAGTTGAACTCAACGCGATAGCCGCGATTGACTTGGACCTTTCCAGAATCATCGACCCAAGGCACTCGGAACATAACGACGCGCTCAGGCTCGACAAAACGCTCGAGCAGAGCGTTCTCTTCATATTCGGGATGAGCATCGAGCGCAGGGCCAAGCGTGCTCAGGATTTCTGTGGCTGCCTGGATGAATTCGGGCTGGTCGGCATTCTTGGCCTTAAGCTCTTCAAGGATTCGTTCGGCGTAGGACATGCAATTCTCCTTTACGCAATACTAATGCGGGTCGGCCAAGGCCGCGGGACGCCTAATGCGTCTCCCCTTCTGATGAGGTTAGCATACGTGGCGCGTGTTTCGTGAATGTTACGCATTGCGAGAAAGTTTCGAGCGCAGTAAAAATATCGAACATTCCTACCGTTTGCCCCGTGAGCAATACCGCTTAAGAAAAACGGCCAGAGCCTTGCGCGACGCGAAGAACTCTAGCCGTTTCGAAGGTATAAAAGGCGCAAGCGTTTATTGGACGCCAGAGCTGCCGAAGCCGCCGCAACCGCGTTCGGTTTCGTCAAGCGCGTCAACAACGCTCCATTCGACGTTTTCAACCTTCTGGATAACAAGCTGGGCGATTCGATCGCCCGGTGCGACTTCAAAAGTTGAATGGGCGTCAAGATTGATAAGCGCAACTTTGAGTTCGCCGCGATAGTGGCTATCGATAAGGCCCGGAGTGTTGAGCACGGTAACGCCCTGTTTAATGGCGAGACCGCTACGTGGCTGAACGAAGCCCGCATACCCTTCGGGAATCGCAATCGCGAGACCCGTGGGAACAAGCGCGCGCTCAAATGGGGCAAGTGACACAGATTCTACGGCACGCAAGTCAACACCGGCGTCACCTGGATACGCATACGATGGAACCACCGCATCATCACGTAGTTTGGTAATGGGAATAGCGAGAGAAGCCATTTTGCCAACTTTCCTATTGTTCATGCAACGCATATAAAGCAAACCGGAGTTCGCTACTGAAGGCCTTCGAGTGCTTCGCGGAACTCTTCAACAGTTTGAAAATCTTTATAGACGCTCGCGAATCGGATATAGGCAACGTCATCAAGACCGCGCAGATGTTCAAGGACGATATCGCCAAGATCTTTCGATTTGATCTCAAGGCGGCCTGCGGCACGAAGCTCGGCTTCAATGTCGTCGATAATTTCCGCTTTCTTTTCGTTCGGGATATTTGGACGTTTAGCGCACGCGATGCTAATGCCGCGATAAAGCTTCTCGCGATCAAAAACTTGCGTCGTACCATCAGATTTCACAACGATAATCGGATTATCGCCGAGGCGTTCATAGGTCGTAAAACGGTTTCCGCATTTCAGGCATTCGCGACGACGGCGAATAGAGTTGAACTCATCGGAAGGACGAGAATCAACGACTTTGGATTCGGGGTGGCCACAAACGGGGCAGCGCATATGCCCTCCAATCATACCCACCTCGCACAGAGCGAAGCAAGCGTACGAGTCGACAATATGCGGTTTATGATACACGCTTGAAGCGAATGCCGCCGAAACGAAAAAGAATATACACGATAAGAAAGAGAGCGCGGCAAACCGAAAAATCCGAATTGGCTCACAGCAAAGTCGCATACAGCGCCTAGCAATTGAGCATACGAGAAAACGCATTGTCGCAATGCTTATCGCGTATGCAGCGCCGCGCCGTCGCTTAATGCAGCAAAAGCGACGGCGGGCAAAGATTAAGCTAAATCACGATAATGAAAAGCGTGGCAAGAAAAGCAAGAAAACCAGCGGCGGTAAGCTTCGAAAACGAAGACGCGGCCTTAATCAACGTATGGTCAGCGACGGTTTCGCTGCTTGGGTCAAGGAGTTCGAACGCGCCAAGAGCGCGTACCGAAAATGCAAGATCGTCGCGGAACGTTGCCGTTGAAGCGCTTTGGACATGAGAGGCGCACGCGCGGGCATCCCCTTCGCTGCGACGCGTTGCTCCCTGCGCAATTGCTCCAGAGGCATGGACGGAACGACGGTCAATCGAAATGATGCGAGCCCCATGTTCGATTTTGCGCGCAGCGGTGCCATCAAAGAAATCGGCCTGATCATATGAGGGGTAAGCGGATTTTGTGCTGTTGGCAACCGTTTTCATGGCAACTCCTTCGAATAGCACTTGCAACGAACCTTTGTTCGTGGTTATAATAAATCGCACAAAAGTTCGTGTCAATGATTTTTCAAACATTTGTTCGACAGGAGTTCGCATGGGCGCCGAAGAGGTCAAGAACACCAAGAAAATAACGAAGAAGCAAAAGGCTGTGCTTGATTTCATCGAACAGCAAATCGATGAAACGGGCATTGCTCCTACGGTTCGCGATATTTGCGACGGATTAGGCCTCTCCTCGCCTTCTACCGTTCATGTGCATTTGAAAACGCTTGAAGAAAAGGGCTATATCCACCGTGACCCTTTGAAATCTCGATGCATTACCATCGTTGGCCGTGATCAGAAGGCGAAAGAGCCCGAGCTTGAGCCGGTCGGCGCTGGGGCGTTTTCCGATGTGGTTTCGCTTCCCGTTGTTGGCAATGTTGCTGCGGGTTTGCCCATTCTTGCCGAGCAGAACGTAACGGAAACCATTCCCCTGCCCGTCGAAATCGTGGGAGATTCAAGCTCGTTCCTCTTGAAGGTGCGCGGCGATTCCATGATCGAAATCGGCATCAACGATGGCGATTATGTTGCCGTGAAAGAACAGCCCATCTGCAACAACGGCGATATCGTGGTCGCCATCGTCGACGATGGCGCAACAGTGAAGCGCTTCTATAAAGAAAAGGGCCACGTGCGTTTGCAGCCCGAAAATTCATCGATGGAACCCATCATTGTGCGCGAGAATGTCTCCATCGCAGGTAAAGTCGTCGCAGTATTCCGTCGTCTTTAAATAACCGCAACCTTAACTCGTAGCAAGAACTACGCAGGCCCCTGGTGCTCTTTTGTTCAACGGAGCACCAGGAGCCTTATATTTCTCACGAAGCTTTATAGGGCTCAAATTGCCTCAATAAATCGCGAGGAACACGAACCGTGAGATTCGCTCCATTTTCATCAAACGCCTCAGCAATGATGGTGCATTTCGAGTGAGCGAGCGATACCAAATCGCCGCGTGAGAACGGCACAACGACATTCATTGTTTCTTCCGCAGCCGTAGCGGCGCGCACGATAGCCTCAATAAGCTCGTCGCACCCCTGCCCTGTCGCCGCCGACACGAACACCGCACCGGGATGCAATCGCGCAAGCGCCGCCGCCTGCGCGTCATCGACCAAATCGATTTTATTGAACACCGTGATGCGCGGAATTGCTTGCGCATCGATTTGCTGCAGCGTTTCCTCGACGGCTTTCATTTGCATTTCGCGTTCGGGCGACGACGCGTCGATCACATGCAGCACCAAATCTGCGCCGCGAATTTCGTCGAGCGTGCTCTTGAAAGCCTCGACGAGCGTCGTCGGAAGCTTTTGGATGAAGCCGACGGTATCGGTAAGCGTGACCTCGCGACCTTCGGGCAACACGAGCTTGCGCGTGGTTGAATCAAGCGTGGCGAACAGCTTGTCGTATGAAAGCACGTCTGCGCCGGCAAGGCGGTTTATCAGGCTCGATTTGCCCGCATTCGTGTAGCCAGCCTCGGCAATTTTGAACACACCTGATGCATAGCGCGCGCTTCGCTGCGCTTCGCGCATGCGCGAAACCTGCTCGAGCTCGCGGCGAATGGAAGTGATGCGCTTACGTACCATTCGGCGATCGACTTCAAGCTGGCTTTCACCCTCGCCAAAACGCGAACCCACGCCGCCGCCCATGCGGTTGCTCGCCAAGTGTGCCCACATGCCGCGCAAGCGAGGCAACAGGTATTGATTCTGGGCAAGCCGCACCTGCAGGCGGCCCTCTTTCGTGGTGGCATGCAACGCGAAAATGTCGAGGATGAGCGCCGTTCGGTCAATAACCTTCACATCTTTCGGCACCACTTTTTCAAGATTGCTTTGCTGCGACGGCGTAAGCTCATCGTCGAAAATCACGATATCGGCTGCATACGCATGGCACATTTCGGCGATTTCTTCCGCCTTGCCCGAACCGACAAACGTGCGCGGGTTCGGCGCCTCAAGCTTTTGGTAGGTGGTCGCTACCACTTCAGCACCCGCCGTGTCGGTTAAACGCGCGAGTTCCTCAAGAGATGACCTAAGCGTAGAGGCATCGTCGCCTTTAAGCTGAATACCGACGAGAATGGCGCGCTCGCAGCCCTCATCCATCGTAGAAAGTGAATCGGCGAAAGACACACTGACCTCCTAGAGCATCTGTTGAATTTCGTCGGCTATGCGCGCGACGTCGCCATCGTCTGCGGCGACCCAACGCACCCGTTCGTCATGACGCCACCATGAACGCTGGCGTTTCGCATAGCGCCTCGTAGCAAGCTTGATGGCTTCAGAGGCTTCTTCCACGGAACAACGGCCTTCGAGCGCGGCGACCACTTCTTTATATCCAATAGCCTCACGGGCCGTGAGCGCCTCGGTGAAGCCTTGGTCGCATAACGCGCGAACCTCATCGACAAGCCCCGCTTCGAACATGCCGTCGACTCGCGCGTTAATGCGTTTTTTCAAAAGCTCAGGGTCAACCGAAAGCCCGAAAAAGAGCGCAGGCACCGCCTGACCGAGCGTCGCAAGCCCTTCATGTTGCGAGGCGTATGAAACGCCGTCGAGCTCGAGCATCTCGAGAGCGCGCAACACGCGTTTGGAGTTATTGGGATGAATGATGGCGGCGCTTTCCGCATCACGTTCGTCGAGCGCATCCCAAAGAGCCTGGGAGCCATGCTCCGCCAGAAACGCAGCCCACTTCTCGCGCACGGGATTGCCTACCTGCTCGCCCGATGCGAAATCATAGTCATCGATCGCCGCCCGCACATAGAACCCCGTGCCGCCCGCAAGCACGCTGCGCTTTCCGCGTACTTCGATATCGGCGAAACAGCTTCGCGCATATTCCTGAAACAGCGACGCGGAATACGCCTCACCTGGCTCGCGAATATCGAACCCCCAGTGCGGAACGAGTCGATCCGACTCAGGCAACTTGCCTGTTCCGATGTCCATGCCTTTATAAATTTGCATGGAATCGGCCGAGATTACTTCCCCGTTCACGCGACGAGCGATTTCCTGGGCGACATCGGTTTTACCCGACGCCGTGGGGCCGACAATCACGATTACGGGGTTCGAGAGCTCCAAACGGTGCTCGACCGTGCTATTCGGCATCGACGACCTCGCCCGACAGATACCAGGTGAGAGACTCGTCGATGCGAACCTTCACAATAGTGCCCTCGAGCTCGTCGATAGTTTTGCCGGCGGGAATGGGGGCATGCACGGTCACATTATGGGGGCTTCGGCCTGCAAGCACGTCTTCATCGCGCTTTGATGTACCTTCAACGAGCACATCAAGAACGCGCCCCGCGAAACGCTGGTTTTGCTCATGAGCACCTTCTTGCACGATATCAACAAGCTCGTCAAAACGACGTTGAATGGTTTCACGCGGCGTGGGGTCTTCCATTTTGGCAGCAGGCGTGCCTTCGCGCTTCGAATAAATGAAAGTGAACACCTGGCCATAGCCCACCTCGCGCACAAGGTTTGCCGTCGCCTGGAAATCTTCTTCGGTTTCGCCCGGGAAGCCGACGATAATATCGGTGGAGAGGGCAACATCGGGGTTCGCCTCGCGCACTTTTCGCACCAAATCAAGATATTGCTCAGCGGTATAGCGACGATTCATGGCCTTCAGCACGCGATCGCTACCCGATTGAACGGGAAGGTGCAGGGCGGGCATGAGGTTAGGCAACTCGCCGAATAACGCAATAACCTCATCGGTAAGGTCTTTGGGGTGCGACGTGGCGAAGCGAATGCGCTCCACGCCCGTCGCCGACACGGCTCGCAGCACATCGGCGAAGCGAGGCTCGCCGTACAGATCGCGGCCATAGGAATTCACGTTCTGGCCTAGCAGCGTAATTTCCTTCACGCCGTCGTTGACAAGGGCCTGCGCTTCCGCCGCGACATCTTCGATGGTGCGCGACTTTTCGCGACCGCGCACGTAAGGAACGATGCAATAGGTGCAGAAATTATTGCAACCCGAGGTAATAGGCAACCATGCGGCCCACGTATGCACGCGTTTGCTCGGCAGATCGGTGGCGAATTTTTCGCTCGCCTCATATACTTCGGCCTGATGGCCTTTGCCGACGAGCACCGATTCAATGAGGCGCGGCAAGCGATCGATATTCTGTGTGCCGAACACCACGTCGACATGCGGAAGCTTTTCCATGAGCTTCGCGCCATCGCGCTGGCCGATGCATCCGCCAATGCACACGATGCGCTTATCGAGCTTGCTTCCCTGTGGAAGCGGAATGTTCTTCATCGAAGCGACCTGGCCCATAAGGCGCGTATCGGCGGCTTCGCGTACGCAGCACGTCACGAATACGACGATTTCAGACTCTTCGAGCTCGGGTACCTGAATCGCGCCGAGCGATTCGAGCATGCCTGCGATTCGCTCGGAATCGTGTTCGTTCATTTGACAGCCGAAAACTTGCAGGAAAAAGGTTTTATCGGAAATTGGAGACAGCATACAGCGAGCTACCACTTTCTACTGAGGTCAGATGTTCGGAAAATTACGAGCGACGTTCAACATTGAAGCGAATAGCGGTGCGATACTCGCCATCAATCACGATGTCGGCAAACGAAGGCGCACAAACGATTTCGATGCCGATGGGCGACAGAAAACCACGAGAAATCGCAATGGCTTTTACCGCCTGGTTAACCGCACCCGCGCCGACCGATTGAATTTCTACGCACGAACCGTCTTTAATCATACCGGCAATAGCGCCAGCGACCGATGCGGGTGACGATTTCGACGATACTTTCAAGCAGCCTGCATGCTGCCCGTTTTCAAAATGCTCTGGCATGTGCGTCCTTCTACGATGTTTAGAGTGCGTTATGTTGTGTCTATGCCTTAGGGGCTCAAGCATCTTTTTATCTGAGTGATTGTACCTCATAGAGCGGCTGAACTGCGCATGAGCACGTTCTAGCCACATTACTCACACGCAGGAAGAAACAGTTCGCACGGCAGCACTCCTCAAAGCCGCCCTAGAGCTTGGAAAGGGGAAATATCACATGCACGCCGTCGGCCGTTATTCGTATGGAAGGCTCAACATTGGATTCAAGATAGTATGACTCGGCGAGCTCGCAATACGCCTTCTTCAAGGAAGAGGTGAAAGCATCCATGTCATCTGGCGCGATTTTAAGTCCCCTGAAGTCGCGATTCGTGGAATTATTCGACTTGACGCCCTTTTTCGGTGATTCCTCGTCACCTTCGCGCACGCGATCTAACGTTTCGAGAAACGGGGCAAGCGGAGCTATCTCCCCCGCAAGAATACGATGTGCGCTGCGCGTAGACATGGCAATACCAATATCGCGAGCGGCATTGACCAGTGAAGCTGCGTCGCGCATCAGACCAAGTCTTTTTATGGGCGCAGCAGTGCTCGCGGGGTTGTTCGGACAAAGGAATTGCCGCCCGAATGCGTACATTGTCGCCGCAGAGTCAATGATGCTCCCAAGATACAGCGTGCATACGTCTCGATTCGCAAGCGCGAATTCCGATGCAGTTTTTAGAATGTTATGTGGACCTGAGCCGACGGTCCATGTTCCGTCGCTCTGCTTCACAAGCGACGGCGGCGTGCTTTGGTCGCTTTTCTCAGGCGTTTTCGAACAATCGAACTCAACAAGGAAGATACTGCCTTTGCCCTCAACGGAGGCAATGCATTCAGCGCGCTCGGCATTTTCACGAACGGAATAAAGGGCCATGCCGCGTCCGTGCACGCCCCACTCGTCCATGGTCATTGAATTGAGCTTCGAGGTAACACGCGGCTCGAATATTCGATCGCGCAACCGTTCGGGAACGCCGTCGCCGTCGTCGGCCACGACAATGCGACGAGCATCCCCTGAACGGGACGTTCCCATAATAATGGTGCGCGCATGGGCATCGCGCGCGTTGCGAAGCATTTCAATCACCGCGTCTTCAACGCAGCGAATGTCTTGCTTAGCCTGTCGTCGCTCTGCTTCAGACACACGAAGTCGAACGAAACCATCTCCGAGGTCGTCCTCAACGCGAAGTCTCGTGCCAGCAGGCGTGGAATCAAGAAATGCAGCAAGCGTTTCGGAATCGGACATTCTTCCACCCTTCGTACAAGAGTCGCACGGCTCCATCGCTCGTACGGAATACAAAAAAGAGGCGCCATGCGGCGCCTCTTTTACATTCGAGATTATTTCGCATAGTCGACGGCGCGGCTTTCGCGGATGACAACCACTTTAACCTGGCCGGGATACTGCATTTCATCCTCGATTTGCTTGGCAATGTCATGCGCCAAAACAACGGCAGCAGCTTCATCGACCATCTCGGGAACAACCATAACGCGGATTTCGCGACCCGCCTGCATGGCGTACGTACGCTCAACGCCCTTATGGGCATTCGCGATTTCCTCGAACTTCTCAAGACGCTTTACGTAACTTTCGAGGCTTTCTTTGCGAGCGCCAGGACGAGCGGCGGAAACGGCATCGGCGGCTTGGACCAAAACATCGAGCACGCTATTCGGCTCGACATCGGCATGGTGCGCCTCAATCGCGTGAACGATTTCGGGCCTTTCACCGAAGCGACGAGCAAGGTCGGCACCGATAACGGCATGGGGTCCCTCGACTTCATGGTCGACAGCTTTGCCGAGGTCATGAAGCAGACCCGCGCGCTTAGCAGGAACAGGATCAAGGCCGAGCTCAGAAGCCATAACGCCGCACAGGTACGCGACCTCGAGCGAATGGTTCAGGACGCTTTGGCCAAACGAGGTGCGGAATCGAAGGCGACCAAGCGTGCGAACAAGTTCAGGGTGCAAGTCATGAATGCCAACGTCGAACGTCGCCTGCTCACCAGCCTCTTGAATTTGCTGGTTCACGAGCTTTTCAGCCTTCGCGTACATCTCTTCGATGCGGGCAGGGTGGATGCGGCCGTCAGCGATGAGGTTTTCCATGGTAACGCGGCCAATCTCGCGACGAACGGGATCGAAGCACGAAATGGTAACGCACTCAGGAGTATCGTCGATGAGCAAATTCACGCCCGTAAGCTGCTCGAAGCTGCGAATATTGCGGCCCTCGCGACCAATGATGCGGCCCTTCAGATCATCGGAGGGAATGTGAATGGTTTTCACCGTGGTTTCAGCCGTGTGATCGGCAGCAACGCGCTGAATGGCGAGGCTCAAGATCTCACGCGACTTCTTATCGGCTTCGGCCTTGGTGCGCTGCTCTGCCTCGCGAATAATGGCGGCGCTTTCATGCGTAACCTCATCGCGAAGGTTGTCGAGCAGCTCCTTCTTCGCTTCTTCAGGAGTCATGCCTGCGACATGTTCGAGGCGCACATTCACTTCCTGAATGGCGCTGTTCAAATCGCGCTCGCGACGCTCAACCTGGCCTTGCATGGAAGAGAGCTGATGCTCGCGGGCATCGAGGCTCTCGACGCGGCGGTCGACAGACTCCTCACGCTGAGAAACGCGATTTTCAGCTGCACGAACTTCCTTCATGCGCTCTTTGTGCTCAGCTTGAGCTTCCTGCTTCATTTTGAACACTTCATCTTTAGCTTCAACCACAGCCTCACGACGCATGGTTTCCGCTTGGCGCTTCGCCTCAGATACCACCTGTTCAGCCTCTTCATGGGCGCGCTTGGTGGACGAATTTGCGACGTAGCGGGTAATAAAATAGCCACCGGCAATGCCAACGGCCAAGCCGACGATCAAAAGTGCGATTTCCATCGGCCTCCCCTTTCTTCTAATTTCATATACGAAGACAGGCTGCCGGCAAAGAAAATGCCGGGCATATGCCTGGCATGAGTGAATACACAACAGTAGCGCTAACGCCGAGAAAAGAATCGGCTATGCAATTGTTATATATCGAGAAAGTGCCTTATGGACACTAATGCACTCAAGCTCTTTCATGATACACCGTGCTCGAGCGTTTTCCCTCCACCGTTTTGAAATAAATCGCTCACGGTCCTAATTCTCCTCCATAAAACGACGAGTCGCCACGCTAGCAACCGACGTAGAGTAGCCCTTCGTTACAAGTTTACGATATACGGAGGCCTGAATATTTTTAGACCGCGGCGGCTTTCGGCGCAAAAGCGCGAGTGCGCGCTCGACTTCTTGCTCGTCGCTCGACTCGCTGCCAAACGAACAACCAACGACGCCATCTTCAGCATTGGCGTTAACGCGGAACGGATCGAAATCGTCGACGGAAAAGAACTCTTCTGGCCACCCCGGAATGTCGCTTGCAGCAATTCCAGCCCGATCGAGTTCGTCTTCAATACCCTTGCGTCCACAGCCTTGGGCAACGCGCGTACGAACAAGCACGGTGCCATAGCGCACATCGTCGATGAGACCGCAATCGAGGGCGCGCTGCACGGCCGATTTCGCTACTTCGCGCGAAAACCCGTCGCGCACAAGCCGGTCGACGAGCTCGCGGGAGCCACGTTCTCGCGCACAAGCAAGGCGAGTGACTTTTTCGAAAGCCTTCGTTTCATCTTCGGTGCGCTCAGCCATGATTGGCTCAAGGCTCAACGATGCATTCTGCAAACGCAAGCGAGCGCGAGACTTCGGCTGGAGCCCACTTTGGTCGAGCGAACCGAAGCAGGCGCTGCGTGACTTGCGAGCAGTGCATGCCTCTTGCCCCGCGTCATCGACGTCAAGCGAAGACATGTCACGGAAACGAGTTTGGGGTTTCGTCACCCCTTGATCTGTGCCGCCAACGGTGTACAAAAGTTCATCGTTGATACGGGTTTGAGATTTCTTCAAAAGCTCTTCTGCATATTGTTTATCGATATACGGCATATCGGCCCCAATCGCCACGATAAAGAAAACGCCCGCTTTGCCATGGGCAAAAAACGGGCGCGAAAAGACTTATTCCTCGGTTTCGCTGAAAGGCTTGACCGTGGGAATCTCGAAGTGGTCTCGAACCTTCTGCTCGATTTCGTCGCGTACGTCGGGATGGGTGCGCAGCATTTCCTTCGCAGCCTCACGGCCCTGGCCCAGACGATCTTCGCCATAGGTGTACCAAGCGCCACTCTTTTTCACCACGCCAGCTTCGACGCCCATATCTACAATGCAGCCCTCACGAGAGATGCCCTGGCCATACATGATGTCGAACTCGGCCTGCCTAAACGGAGGTGCAACCTTGTTCTTCACAACTTTGGCGCGCACGCGGTTGCCCACAGGATCGTTGGTCTTATTCTTGAGCGTTTCGATTCGACGAATGTCGATGCGAACGCTCGAGAAGAACTTAAGGGCGCGGCCGCCCGTCGTGGTTTCGGGATTGCCGAACATCACGCCGATTTTTTCACGCAGCTGATTGATGAAGATGCACGTGGTATTTGACTTCGAAAGAGAACCGGCAAGCTTGCGAAGTGCTTGAGACATAAGACGAGCCTGAAGGCCAACGCTCGAGTCGCCGATTTCACCTTCGATTTCGGCTTTAGGAACCAAAGCGGCTACGGAGTCGATGACAATACAGTCGATAGCATTGGAGCGAACGAGCATATCGCAGATTTCCAAGCCCTGCTCACCCGTGTCAGGCTGAGAGATGAGCACCTCGTCGATATCGACGCCCAGGCGCGCGGCATACGTTGGATCAAGGGCATGCTCGGCGTCGATAAAGGCGACAACACCACCAAGCGCTTGCGCCTCGGCGAGAATCTGCAATGCAAGCGTCGTTTTACCGCTAGATTCAGGACCGTAAATCTCAACAATGCGACCACGCGGAACGCCGCCAATGCCGAGCGCCGCATCGAGCGGCAAAGCGCCCGTAGGAATAGCAGCAACCTCAAGGTGTTCGGCATTGCTTCCAAGCTTCATGATGGCGCCCTTGCCAAACTTCTTCTCGATTTGTTCAGTCGTGAGCTCGAGCATTTTATCTTTGTTTTGAGTCTGAGCCATTGCATCTCCTTGCCGCCGGCATAGCCGGTTTATGTACCGCGCTCATTATTACGAACAGATGTTCTTACGTCAAGTACGATGTCAAAATAATTCGCATCGACGTGAAAGAAACCGTTGAATGCATTCAAGCACGATAACCTTGCCAGAATCTTGCCCGAATGCCGCATTTTTAAAAACGAAATATCGCCTATTTCCACCGGTTTCCCTTGAAGGTTCCTTTGCGTTTCCCTCAGTTTCCTCGCAACATGCCCTCTGAAATACCGCGTTTTGCCCGTGACGGCAAGGCGCTACAGCGCTTCAAGAATCATTTCAAGTGCGGCCTGGGTCGCTTGTGCTCGCACGTTTTCGCGATTGCCCTTGAAATGGAATTCCTTCGCAAATGCGTTACCACTGGAAGAAATGCCAATCCATACCGTGCCCACCGGCTTTCCGGGTTCTTCGCCACCAGGGCCCGCAATACCCGTAACGGAGCATGCCACATCGGCGCCGAGTTCGGATGCGGCACCGCACGCCATGGCTACGGCAACATCTTCACACACGGCGCTACCATCGACGAACGCATTTTCAGGGACGTCAAGGCTCTTCATTTTCACGTCGTTAACATAGCTCACCACGCCGCCGCGCACTATAGCCGAAGACCCTGGCACCTCGGTGAGCGATGCGGCAATAAGACCACCCGTACAGCTTTCGGCCGTTGCGACTGTCGCTTTCGTCGCTAGCGCCTTCTGGACAACAGCGCGCGCCGCGTCAACGCGAATCTCGTTCTCGAAGCCATCTTCGGCCTGCGCGGCAAGGTCGTCATTGTTAACAACGCGCACGCGGCGGCCTTTGGGCTTAAAGCCAATAAGATGGCGAGCCTTCCAAATATAGTCGGCCATGGAAATAATTGTGAGCACGAGGGCAGCCGCCATGACAAGCCAGCTCAAAATATAAAGCGCGACGTTGAGCTCATGCGAAAGCATACCCGTGATCGCGGGGCTCTCCTTCACAACGAACAGAACGATGGCGATCATTTGGAATACCGTTTTGAACTTGCCGTACCACGAAGCGGCGATAACCTCCCCCTTGCTTGCGGCAACCATGCGCACGCCGCTCACGATGAATTCGCGAGCAACGATAATAAGCACGGGCCAACTTGGCAGCGACCCCAGTTCAATAAGCACAAGCAGCGCTGCAACGACGAGCACTTTGTCGGCCAAAGGATCCATGAATTTGCCGAAGTCGGTAACTTCACCTCGAGAACGAGCGAGGTATCCATCAAGCCAGTCGGTGCACGAGATCACGACAAAGATAATCGCGGCAATCCACGCCTTCCAGGGATTGAGGAACGCAAGTCCCATTGCGTCGGGCCATGGGCTAATAAGCGCTACGACAAAGACGGGTACCAGGCAGATGCGAATCATGGTTACAACATTCGCGGGGGTAAGAATCTTATCAACCGTGCCCTGGCCCGCGGGCGTCGGCTTGCCAGAAGCGTAGGATTCCTTCGAATCATGAGCCATGAACGACATCGCCTTCCATCTCGTACACAAGCGTATCGGTTATGCGAACGCGCACAATGTCGCCAACTTCGCCTTCTTCCAAATACACCACACCATCAACCTCGGGCGCCTGGCACATTGCGCGACCGTAGAGCTGGCCGTCTTCCTCGCGTCCAAGCACGAGCACGTCCATCTCCTGCCCGATGCGCTCCGAAACGTGGGCCTCGCCAATCGCGTCTGAAATATCGCGCAGGCTTTGAGCACGCTCGATTTTGACGGCCTCATCGATTTGGCCATCCATCTCAGCGGCGCGGGTGCCTTCTTCCTGCGAATATGGGAAAACGCCGACGTAATCGAACTCGACCTCTTCGAGGAAGTTCTGCAGCACGTCGAAATCGATATCGGTCTCACCCGGAAAACCGGCGATGAGCGTTGTGCGCAGCGTAATGCCCGGAACGCGCTCACGAATGCGCGCGACGAGCTCGCGATGGGAGTTTTCGTCGCCACGACGGTTCATCGCGCGAAGCACAGGCTTGCTCGCATGCTGAAGCGGCATATCGAGATACTTGCAGACGTTCGGCTTGGAAGCGATAACATCGAGCAGCTCATCACTTACGCCCTGCGGCTCAATATACATAAGACGGAACCATGTTTGAGGGAACTCGTCGGCAAGCGTTGCAAGAAGCGTGGCGGTATTGGAAGGCTCATCGAAATCTTCACCCCAGCGGCCCGTATCTTGAGCGATAAGCGTAACTTCGCGCACGCCCGCCGCAACGCGTTCAGCGACTGAAGCGCGTACCGTTTCAAGCGGGAAGCTGTGATAGCGACCGCGAATGTACGGAATAGCGCAGAACGAGCAGAAGCGATCGCAGCCATCTGAGATTTTCACATACGATGCGGGAGAACCCGCCCAGGGCGATTGGGCATCGGGGGACATCGACGCTTGAGGCGCCGCATCGCCCAACACGCCCGCAAGAACCTCCACGATGTCGTCTTCCTTGCTGCACGGCACAAATGCTTGCGCCTCGCCAAGCTCGCTTGCCAAGTCGTCGCCGTATCGTGCAGGCATGCAGCCCGCCACGACGAGCTTTGCGGACCCCTCGATGAAGTTCGGCAGGTCGCATACCTCAAAAATAGCCTCGAGGCTCTCTTCAGTTGCCGCCTGGATGAACGAGCACGTATTCACGACCACGACGTCGGCCGTTGATGCATCATCGCACACCTCGTAGCCGGCCGCGGTCAGTCGTTTCGTCATCTCGGCGGTGTCAACTTCATTTTTGGCGCAACCAAGCGTCACGAAACAAACGCGCGGCGCGCTCTGAGCCAAAACATTCACGTCAATGTTAGACATGCGAATACCCTTTAGCGTTATCGATAGTTCACGTATTGCAGAGGCTGGCCATAATCTTGGCCCTTCAAAAAGGCAATAACTTCTTGCAGCGTGTCGCGCGAAGCCGAAGAAACGCGCAGCTTGTCGCCCTCAATAGTGACTTTGCACTTGAGCTTCGTGCCACGAATGTCCTTCGAGATTTTGCTCGCGGTTTCCTTGTCGATGCCTTCGGTAATCTCGGCAGTGCGACGAACGCTCTGACCAGCGGCAGGCACGATGTCGCCCCATTTCACAGCGGAAAGGTCGACGCCGCGCTTGATGAGCTTGCTGCCGATGACGTCGATAACCTGTTTGGCGACGAATTCTGCCGGGGCGGCGACGGTCAATTTGCGGCCACCTTTATCAAGGGTGATTTCCGCACCGGAATCTTTGAGGTCATAACGCTGGGCGATTTCTCGTTTCGCCTGGCCATACGCATTATCGACTTCTTGCATGTCGACGGTGGAAACAACGTCGAAACTGGATTCTTTTGCCATGGTATCCCTTTCTAAAACAAGAGGTAAGTACTAGCCTTCAGTGGAGCTGGAAGTAGAGCTTGTAGATGCGCTGCTCGACGAGGAAGAAGCGCTGCTCGTAGACGAGGCCGCATCGGGATGGGCCTCATTCCATGCCGCGAGAATGTCGCTGAAGTTCACCTCGTAGCGCAGAATGCCGTTCGTGACATACTGCGACAAATCAACTGCTTGCCCATCGACCGTCACGGTAAGCCCATCGTAGGGGCTCGCGACAATCGTGAGCGAATCGGTTACGTCGTAGCTGTCAGACGCGCCCCCCGACAGATTTTCGGCAACCAAGCATGTGTTGCCTTCATAGATTTCGACATACGGCGTTTCGCCCTTCGCGACCGAGTACGCAACAACGGCCTTAGTGGGAGCGGTTTCAGTCTTTTTAGTCGTCGTCTCCTTGGTCGATTGCGAATCGGAGCTTTCGGAATCGGAAGATGTATTCGACGAAGAGCCCGAAGGTGAAGATTCGGGAAGCCCCGTGATGTTCATCGGCGTGCTTTGTTGGGCGCTCGACGTTGCTTTCGAGCCCACGCCATTCGCCAAGAAAGCGATAACGACGACGAGCAGCAAGATAATAATGCCAGCGATGAGGAACGGGAGCTTTTCGCCGATGCCCGATTTATTTCTTCCGAGGTTGCTTGGAGCGGCATACACGCTAATCGAGTGCTCTTCAGGAAGTGCCGAACGCCTCGATTGGCGCGGCATGTAGGTTTCCTTTTCTTCATCCTCGGAACGACGCAGTCTACGTGTAGAGCCTGCAGCCGCCGGATTCGAACGACGAGAAGAAGGACGTGCAGGAGCATCGTCCAAACGACGCGTGCGTTCAGGGCTATCGCCAGACGCCTGTTGACGCGTGTGGTTATACAGGCCCTGGCCATACGCATTATATGAACCAACATGCACCGCTCCCGCGCGGCGGCTATGCGAAGTCGAGGGCGGGCGTTGCGCAATGGCACGTTCGGCCGAGGACAATTCACGGGATTCGGCTGCGCCGCGATCGATATCGTCGAACAGGCCCGTATCAAACGACGAGCCGCCGAACGAACGCGACTGAGAAGGTCGCGACGATGAGTCAGTCGAACGAGAAGTCCTGCTCGATCGCTGGGAATCGAGTCCCAGGCGTCGCGCACGGTTCCGGGAGCTTTCCGCTTCAATCGCCGCATATTCGTTAGAGAGCGCGTCATCGCGAGACACGCGGTCTGCCGCAGCGGCACGCGCCCGCGAACGCTCGTCGGCATGAATTTCCTCACGCAAACCATGGTGGCGCCTGCCCGAAGGCATATCAAAACCAGTCGGGCGAATATTCTTGCGGGCTCGCTCAACTTGGTCTTGATATTGCTGCGACAAATAGGCGTCGACGAGATTTGTGGGATTAAGGCCAAGGTAGCGCGCGTATGCGTTGATCATATTGCGCGAATAGCCACGCGGGGGCATATTTGAAAGATCCCCAGCCTCAATAGACTCCAAAATATCAGGACGGATGCGGAGCTTGCGGGCGACGGACATTAAATCCTCGCCCGAGCGCTCGCGCGCCTCACGCAGAATATTGCCGAAATTCGATTCGTTCACTCTTACTCCTAGAATCCATCTTCCGCGGCGTCACGCGCCTCAAAAGCCTTCAAAGATTCAAGTTCCATTTCATCAACAAGCACGTCTCGGGGTTTGCTGCCGTTCGGCGGGCCCACAACGCCCTTCTCTTCTAGCATATCCATGATGCGCCCTGCGCGGGAATACCCAACGCTCAATTTGCGCTGAATGTTCGAAGTAGAGCCGAGGCCACTCGCCACGACGATGTCTGCGGCATCCCACAAAAGCGGATCATCGGCGCTCGAAGAGCCGCCGGAACCGTCGGGCATAGACGAGCCAAGGCTGATCACATTCGTTTGGAGGATCTCGCTATGGTATTCGGGCTCCCCCTGCGCCTTCAAATGGCTCACGACGGCTTCGATTTCCTCTTCGGAAACAAAACAACCCTGCAAACGCTGAGGTTTCGGCCATTCAGGCTTGCTGAACAGCATATCGCCCAACCCAATGAGGTTTTCAGCGCCGGGGGTATCGAGAATAACGCGAGAGTCAATGCCCGAAGCAACGTTGAAGGCGATGCGGTTCGTGATGTTCGCCTTGATAAGGCCTGTTACGACATTGGTCGACGGGCGCTGCGTAGCGACGATCATGTGGATGCCCGCCGCACGAGCAAGTTGCGCAATGCGGCTAATGGAGAGTTCGACCTCTTTTCCAACGTTCATCATGAGGTCGGCGAGCTCGTCGATGATGATGACGATATACGGCATCTTTTTCGGCCACTCGTCTTCGGGTTTTTCCTCATCATCGAGCTGTCCGCTTTCAACTTTTTTATTGTATTGCGAAATATTGCGCACGCCGGCCTTCGACATGACTTTCAGACGGCGCTCCATTTCAGCCACGCCCCATGACAGAGCGCTCGCCGCTTCCTTGTTTTCGGTAACGACGGGCACGTACAAATGGGGGATGCCGTTATACGGGGTGAATTCAACGCGCTTCGGGTCAATCATGATGAAGCGAACCTCGTCGGGCGTGGCACGCATGAGAATGGACATGATCATCGCGTTGATTGCGACCGACTTGCCCGAACCCGTGGTGCCGCCGATAAGCAAGTGCGGCATTTTCGCGAGGTCGACGACAATCGAATGGCCTTCGACATCTTTGCCGATAGCCATTTCAAGCGGTGCGCCATGGGCGTCTTTGAGCACGTCGCCCAATAGCACGTTCTGTCGCGTGCGATTCGGCACCTCGATGCCGACATGATTCGTTCCAGGAATGGGCGCGAAAATGCGCACACCGGGCGCCGCGAGCGCCAAGGCGATATCGTCGGTCAAGCTCATAATGCGGCTTACGCGCACGCCAGAAGGCAAGTCAACCTTGAACAGCGTGACCGTGGGGCCGGCAACCCAGCCGACAACCTGCGCCATGATGCTGAAATCTTCGAGGGTGTTTTGCAGCTCAGCGGCAAGCGTGCGAAGCTCAGCCTCATCGGCTTCGGTAGCAACTTCGGTATGGCGAATGAGGCCAAACGCCGGCAAGGTGAAATCGCCGCGCGTCTCCCCTTCTTTATTAAACGCAGAATTATCGATTTTCTTAGCTTTGGCCGAACCCGCAGCACGCGTTTTCGACGCTCCAGGCGCGGCGGAAACATCGCTCAAACGACGCGTCATCGGCTTTTCGGCAGCGCCCTCGTTCGAATCGGGCTGCAAAGCGTTGTCGACAGCCTCGGCTTCGTCTTCCCAAGGAAGCGGCTCACGCTTCGCTTTCAGCACCCGCGTTTTCGCAGAAGGCTCAGGAGAGCTGCAACCTGCCTGCTTTTTTATCCGGGAAGGCGCGGGCTTCGCGCCAAGAAGTTGAGTGATGGCTTCATCTTCGGCGGCATCGAGAGCAGCACGGCCACCCTCGGCCGCATGCGCTACGCCCATGCCAGTGGCAACACCTGCAGCCCCCGCCGCAGCATTTGAAGCAGCGCTCACGACATCGTCGGCAGCGCCGAAAGCGTATTCAGCTGGCCAATAGGTGTCGACCGTGGGAACAGGAGCCTGGCCAGGACGACGGCCTTCGAGCAATTGCGTCGAAAGCGACTCCGATGCGCGGCGAGGGCGTGAAAGGTCGCGAGGCACATGCACAGGCTCGGCACGACGAATGCGTGCTGGCGGCACCTCTCGTTGGGCCTCTTGCGCAGCCTTCGCAGCAGCGGCAGCTTCGCGTTCCTTTTTCGTCATGCCGAAGCCGGCAAGCAAGCCGCGCTCTTCGCGACGAGGGACGCGAGCCTCGGGAGACTCGACCTGCGCCTGAGGACGATTTTCGTCAAACGCAGCATAGGGATTATCGTTCTCATCGGCAGCTTCGTAAGGAATGCCAGGAAGTTCGTCGTCTTCCGCATCGCGTGCGGCACGCAGGCGCGCATTGAATTGCGAACCCTTCTCGTGAAGCGACTCGAATGCGCCCGTAAGCGAAAAGCCGATGATGACGGCTCCAGCAAGCGCGACCCCGAGAAGGAGCACGATGCTCACGGCTTCGCCGAACAGCTGCAGAAGTGCCCATGCAATGCCAGAGCCAACGTAGCCACCGCGCGAGGCAAGCACATTCGCGTCGAAAAGCACAGCGCCATTGGTTGAAGCACCAGGCGTAAGCAGCGAAAGGGCCGACATGAACGCAAAGAAGAGCATGGCAAGCCCCACGCCCAAGCGTAGAGGCAAATCGGCGCGATCGACGCGAACAATGAGGCTCGCGCCCACGATAACCAAAATGAACGGCAGCACATACGCGCCAATTCCGAGCGAAAGATGCAACGCGCTCGAAAGAGCGCTCGTCAGAAAGCCAGAAGGCTGCAATAGAACGGCCAAGAAGAGCACGACGGCAAGCACGGCGACAATGACGCCGGCGATATCGCGCTTGGTGCGATCGTCGAAAATACGCGGCTCGCGATCGATTTCCTCAAAGGGGGCTTCCTCTTCGACGGCGCGTGCCCGCGCCCTGCCGCGAGACGGAGCATCTTTAAGTGCGACGCGATCTTCGGCGTCGTTCTTTCCCTTTTTCCTTTGGGCAGAAGCGCCTTTGGCGCTATTCGATTGTGCGGTGTTCTTCTTTGAACCGCGGGCCAATGGCGTGCTCCTTCAAATACTGCGTTTACGATGCATATAAATTCGGCAGCGGCCGAGTCGCCTGAAAGGCAACCCGGCCGAAATATTCATACGGCTTGCACTGACGTGCGAAACCTGAATTATAGCGCAGCGGAATGTTCATTCCGCGAAACGTTTACACCTCGATAATCGTCGCGATGACCATAGGACGCTGCTTTGTGCGGTCCCACAGAAGCGAATGCAAGGAATCGCGGCACGCCTTCTCAAGGTCTTTGCCCTTCACGCCGCGCTCAACGCTGCGACGCAGGGTGCATTTGACGCCGTCGGTCGCCTCGCGACGAAGCTCAGCAACATCGCCGCCCGTGATGCCGTGCATCTCGACGCGCACATTGCCCAAAATCTGGTGGCGCTTATGATCGACAGCGGCGCAAATGCAAGCGAAGCCGCAATTGGAAAGTGTCGTGCGCTCATCGAGCACGTCTTTCGAGGTATCGCCCACAGAAAGGCCGTCAACGTAGACGATGCCGTTTTCGACGGGCTCACCGAATTTAACGATGCCGTTCGTCATCTCGAGCGTATCGCCGTTTTCGCACATAAAGATATGGCTCGGGTCAACACCCGTGGCCTGAGCGAGATTCGCATGAGCGCGAAGATGCATCGACTCGCCATGCACCGGCATGAAGTACTTCGGCTGCACGATAGAAAGCACGAGCTTGAGCTCTTCTGCACTCGCGTGGCCCGACACGTGAACCATGGCGCGGTGCTTGTCCCACACATCGCAACCAATCTTGGAAAGCTGGTTCACGATGCGCGTAACAGCTTTCTCATTGCCAGGAACGGGCGTCGCGGAAATGATGACCGTGTCGCCTTCGTCAATCTGGATGGTCTTATGCTCGCCGTTCGCGATACGGGCAAGCGCCGAAAGCGGCTCGCCCTGGCTGCCCGTGCACATAATGACAACCTTCTCGGGCGGAATACCCTTCAGGTCATAGGCGTCGATAAGGTCGACGTCTTGAATCTTAAGATAGCCCAAGCGACGTGCGATATCGGTGTTTTGAATCATCGAACGGCCCGTGACCACGACTTTGCGGCCGCACGCGACAGCCGCATCGGCGATCTGCTGCAGGCGATGGATATGGCTTGCAAAGCTCGCGATAATGACGCGACCCTTGGCGTTCTCAATAATGGGACGCAACGTCTTGCCCACTTCAGCCTCAGAAGGCGTGAAGTTCGGGTTCGTGGCATTCGTCGAGTCGCTCATCATGAGGTCGACGCCCATTTTCGAGAAACGCGCGAGCGCTCCGAAGTCGGTGCGAACACCGTCAATCGGGCTCTGGTCGAGTTTGAAGTCGCCTGTGTGCAGCACATTGCCGGCCGGAGACTGGAAGAACACGCCGAGCGCACCTGGAATAGAGTGATTCACTGCGAAAAAGTCGACCACGAAATTGCCGATTTTCATCTCGTCGCCGGGATTGACTTCGCACAGCTTCGCCTTGATGCGATGCTCCTTGAACTTGCCCTCGATAAGGCCGAGCGTCATCTTCGTGCCGTAAATCGGAACCTTCTTGGTAAGGTCTTTCATGAGGTACGGCAAGCTACCCGTATGGTCTTCGTGGCCGTGGGTAATGATGATGCCGCGAAGCTTATGCTCATTCTCAAGCACATACGTGTAGTCGGGAAGAATGAGGTCGATGCCCGGATGGTCGTCATCGGGGAACATGAGACCAGCGTCATCGAGAATCATGTCGTCGCCGCACTCGATGACGGTCATGTTCTTGCCAATGCCGTCGAGACCGCCAAGCGGAATGACCTTCAGAGTCACATCGGGGTTGTTCTTCACCGCACGGCGAGAATTGCTGCCAGAGCGAGGCTTGCGCGTGCGCGGTTTATTGAACGATTCGGGCTCGAGTTCGGAGCCTGGCGTAAGCTGCGGGCGCTTGTGATCGAGCGAGACGTGCTTGGTGCGCGTCGTGGAACGACGACGATTTCCGTTCGAAGCCCTCGATGACTGCTCGGCCTGATTGGCAGAGACAGCCTTGATGTCTTGCTGGCTGCCGTTTTGCGCGGCGTCTTTCTTAGGACCGCGGCCGCGGCCCCCGCGAGAGCCGCGAGAACGGCTGCGATTTTTCGTACCATCGGTGCCTTCAGCGTCATTTTTTGCCGCAGAAGACTTGGCAGCAGCAATAGCGCCGCCAAGCGTGCCGGAAGACAGCTCCGGCAAGTTCTGTTCGTTAGTCAAGTTTCATTCGCTCCTTAAGCATAGTGAAACGCACATAGAGGCGCCCAAAGGTCGCACGGCGTTTCGGTATTCCAATGAACACATTGCCCGGCAGCACCAACGCGCGCCAGCGCAATGCAACATCCATACAAAAGAACGCGGTATGCGCTCGAAGACCAACCACCTATCGCACAATGCGAGCCGCAGAATAATTGGCAGTTTGGCCAGACGTCCAATAAAGCGGACGTAAATCAACAACGCAATATTGTACGCCAAAGGCATAACTGCCGCCAAATCGGCGGTATGACGATGCGAAGAAATGGTGAATTGAGACGAATCGTCGGTTCGCCCCGAGCCCTCAGCGGGCGGAGAGGCGCGCCACGACCGCGGACCGCTATCGCTCGCTTCGCTCGCTACGCTTCATTTTGAAATGAAGTGCACGAAATGAGCGCAGAGGGTCTCACACGCCCCTCCGCCCGCTGAGGACTCGGGGCGAACGTGAGCGAGATTCTTCATCTCAAAGCTAAACGAAGCCGGGCGAGCATAGAGGCAGCGCTCGAAGGGCGCGAAACGGTAGCGACCCGTGGTCGCAAGCAGCGTCACGAGACCAAAAACTGGCAATTGGGCCGAAATACGAAACGACCCCGCATAAGCGGGGTCGTTAGATGCGGAAGTCTTTAAGCAAAGATGCTCGTGTAGCCCATGACGAAAATGGCCACGATGAGCACAGGGATGCCGTATTTGATCCACGGTTTTGCCCAGGCGGGGAATTTCACGCCTTTCCCCTGGTCGGCTTCAGCAAGGAAGTTATCCCAGCCCCAGCCGAATTTCTGCGTGCAGAACAGCACGAAGACAAGAGCGCCCAGCGGCAGCATATTGTTCGAGACGACGAAGTCCTCGATGCTCTGAATATCGCCGATTGAGGGAATCGAGATATCAGAAAGCACATTGAAACCGAGCGCGCACGGCAAGCTCAGCAGCACGAGCAAAATGGCGGTTATGGTAACGGCACGGCTGCGCCACATGCCGAATTTGTCCATCGTCCAACTTACGAGATTCTCGAACACGGCAATAACCGTGGAAAGAGCCGCAAAGCTCATGAACACAAAGAAAAGCGCTCCCCATACATTGCCCAGAGGCATTTCCGCGAACACGGCGGGAAGGGTGACGAATACGAGCGAAGGGCCCGAATCGGGCGTGACGCCATACGCGAAGCATGCGGGGAAAATGATGAGGCCCGCAAGAATGGCAACGACGGTATTGAGCGCCGTAACCGAAATGGCTTCGCCCGTCAGGCTGCGCTCGCGGCCAATGTAGCTGCCGAAGATCTCCATTGCGGCAATGCCGAGCGACAGCGAGAAGAACGCCTGCCCCATTGCGGCGTAGACCGCCTGCCCAAACGTCGCCCACTGCTCAGCAGGCGTATTGCCGGCAAACAGCTTACCGAAATCGGGAATAAGATAAAACGCAATGCCCTCGCCCGCTCCCGGCAAGGTAACCGTGCGAATGCACAGTGCAATCATGATGACAAAGAGGGCGGCCATCATGATTTTCGTGATGCGTTCGACGCCTTTTTGCAGGCCTAGGCTGCACACAAGAAAGCCGATGAGCACAACGACGACCATCCATCCAATAAGCTGCGCAGGGTCGGCCAGCATGCCTGAAAACGTCGCGGCGATCGCATCGGGGTCGGTCGTGGACAGTTCACCCGAAGCCATTTTGGGAATGTACGCAAGCATCCATCCTGCAACCGTCGTATAAAACATGAGCAGCACGTAGCAGCCGATTTGGCCCCACCACGTAAACCAATGGAAACGGCGATTCGGCTCCAAAACGTCATAGGCAAGCGCACCGCTCTTCTGGCTCGCACGGCCCACGGCGAATTCCATCACCATAACGGGCAAACCAAGAATAACGAGGAAGATGAGATATAACAGCACGAATGCGGCGCCGCCGTATTCGCCGACGATATAGGGGAAGCGCCAAACATTGCCCAAGCCAATCGCGCAACCTGCAGCGATAAGCAAAAAGCCGATACGCGACGCAAAATGTTCGCGCGCAGGTGCGGCTTGCTCGTTAGAAGCCATCGGAAACCTCTCTATATAAATAGGTAGAACAACGATTGCGTCACAGAACGCAAACTCTAAAAGTATATCCAATAGCCAACTCTCTGCGCGAAAAAAGCCGCCCCTAGGGGCGGCTTTTCGATAAACGCAGCAGAAAACGCAATATGACAACGACCCTACCACTCAAGGCGCTCATTGAGAAATGGCTCGAACCATCGCATCACCAGCATGTTGAGACTCGCGTCGCTCTATCGAAGCAGCGGCTCTTAAGCGGTAGCTACAGACCCTTCGACGATCTTGCCTTCCTCATCAACGCGAGGCGCGCCAGCAGCGATTTGCTTCGCAACGAGCTTACGCGCGAGCTTCACCGAGGCAACCATGCACACACCCATAACGACCGAGATCACCATGCCGAAAATCCAGGCGGGAGTAAAGCTCAAAGCCGCGTCGAACGCCTGGCCGGAAACGATGGCGCCCATAATGCCGCCGACGCTCTGCACGGCGACCATGATACTCGTGGCCCTGCCGATATCGAGACGGCCGAATTCTTTCGTCATCATAACCGAAGGACCAACGGTGCATACGCACGTGCCGAACGCAAAGAACACTGCACCAAGAATCGGACCCCAGTCGGTCGTGTTGAAAATCATGAAGAAATTGGCCGCGAAGCACGTAAAGGTGCCGATAATGGTCGAAGGAATGAGTCCAAGACGGTCATACATCGAGCCGAGCGCAACCTTGCAGAACACAACAAGCACCAATTCGGCGGAAAGCACCGTAGAAGCCCAGGCGATATCATGGCCGCCCGTCACGATGGTCTCACCGTTCATGACAACGGAAGTCATGTTCGAAATCGTGTTCACGACGATCATCGCATTAATTGCGCCAACCAGCATGAAGCCCAGCGCAAGCAGCCAGAACGCAGCGCTTTTCTTCATGACCTTCCAACCAATGGCAACCGTGACCTCGGGGTCAGCCTGTACAACCTTTTTCTTGCCCTTGCTCTCGATCGCTTTAATTTCGTCCTCGGTAAGCTCAGCGCCATAAGGCTGCAGGCCTTTATCGGAAGGGTGCGAACGGAAGAAAATCACGGCGATAGGAAGTGAGCCGACCAGGCAGATAACCGCAAGTACCACGAAAGCAAAGCGCCAACCAGAGGTGGCGATGATGTTGCCGACGATCGGCGAGAGAATTGCGCCGCCGAACGCGGAACCGCACAGCGCCAACGACACGGCGAAACCGCGCTTCAAGTTGAACCAGTTCGTGATAATAACCGAGACGAACAGGCGGGCACCGGCAGTGATAATGGTGCCAGAAAGCGCAGCAAGCAAGTAAATATGCCAGGGAGCGCTTGCGACCGAATACCCGAAGAGCATCACCGTCGCAAGGGCCGTAATGCCCACTGCGATAGCGCGTGCATTGATTTTATCGAGCAAGAAGCCGATGATGAGCGTGCCCACAATCGAAATAAGCGACGCGAGCGATGTACCCGTGTTGTATTCGCCGATCGTCATGCCCAAATCGCCCACGATTTGCGCCTGAAAAAGCGATATGCAGTTCACGAAGGCCGTGTAGCACGTAGCCATGATCATAAAGCCGCCGATGACGATCCACCAGCCGTAGAAGAATCCCTTTTTCTCTTTGCCGCCCGTTTTCGGCGCGCCGTCTTGCGCACCATTCGCGACTTGTTCTTCCGCCATTGTTCTTCCTTCCAATATGGCCCCCGCTTGTACAGAAAGCCGGAGATATAATGTGTAAATGTACGACGAATGGGCACTTTAGTCAACTAAAGTTTTCAACTCATTTACCTTTTAGCTGATTTTTTTGACATTTGCCATGAAACGCGTAGAATTGCTCGCCGAACTCTTCAGAACTTCAGCTTGCCCGAGGCTACGGCCCAGGCGGAAAGCGAGGCACCAGTGCCGACATCCATTAATTTCTTCGAAGAGGCGACCGCGCTTAAAGAGCAACTCATTGCATGGCGCCGTGACATCCACCAGATGCCGGAAATCGGACTCGAAACGCCCAATACGAGCGCCTACATTCAATCGGAGCTTACCAAGCTCGGCATTCCCTTCCACACGATCATCAACGGTTCGGGCGTCGTGGGAACCATTGGCGAAGGCGAACCGTGCCTTATGCTGCGAAGCGACATTGACGGCTTGCCAATGGCCGAAGAATCGGGCGAAGAGTTCGCATCGATCAACGGCAACATGCATGCCTGCGGCCATGACATGCACGCAGCCACCCTGCTTGGTGCTGCCCATATTCTGAAAGCGCACGAAAGCGAATTGAAAGGCACGGTGAAGCTGTTCTTCCAGCCAGGCGAGGAAGGCTACAACGGCTCTGACGAGGCAATTGCAGAAGGCGTGCTCGAAAACCCGCACGTCGACCGCGCATTCGCGATGCATGTGGTCTCGACGGTGCCCACGGGCGTCATCGTGTACGGCGAACGCCCTATGGCCGCGGCATACAACTGGAAAATCGTCGTTGAAGGCGTAGCGGGCCACGGGTCCATGCCCGACTCGTGCGTCGACCCCATCACCGCCGCCGCCCATATCCATATCGGACTTCAGGAAATTCTCGCCCGCGAGATTTCTCCCATGAGCGAGCTTGTTATTACCTGCGGCGCATTCAACGCCGGTGACGCCGGCAACGCGATTCCACAGTCGGCGACGATGCAAGGAACTATTCGCGTATTCGACAAGAAGACCGAGGAGCTCGCCAAAAAACGCATCACCGAAATCGCAAGCGGAATCGCACAAACCTACCGCTGCGCAGCCACGACGACCTTCGGCCGCCCGAGCCCTGCGGTGTTCAACGACAAAGAATTCATGGAACAATGCGTCGAATACGCCAAGCAGACGTTTCCCCAAGCGCAACTCTACGGCGGCGCACACGGCATGGGCTCCGAAGACTTCGGCAGCATCTCTCAAGCCTGCACCGCAAACTACATGATGATCGGCGCAGCCGCTGGTCCGCTCAACGAATGCTACGGGCAGCACAACCCGCATGTTCGATTCGATGAAAACGCACTTCCTATGTCGAGCGCGCTTTACGCAAGCGTCGCGATGAACTGGCTTGACGACAACGCGAAATAGAGCAATCGCGACATATCGCTTCAATTGAAATGGACTCATAAAATGTGGGTCCATTTCAATTTGCTCAAAAAGGCCTTCGAATGTGGCACGATGCAGCGACCTCCGCATTGCGCTAATATGTTCATGAGTTTCTGACCTGGAAATTCTTGAAATATGCGCGCGCACTTCTCAATCGCTCGATTCTACCGCCTTGAAAAAGCCACATTCGGGGGCCTTTTTAGACAAAATAAAACGCATATCCACATTGGGAATCTCATTTGAGCAATTTCCAATGCGATAGAGCAAAAGCCGACATTGCCCGCGAATAAAAGACGCTCAAGCACGAAAGCTTCTTAGAGACTTTTCGCCATCTCTTCCAAACGACGCACGCGATGGTACACCGCGCTTTTCGACAACGGAGGATTGGCGCGCTGACCAAGCTCTTTAAGGCTTGCATCAGGGTTTTGCAAGCGCAATTTCACAAATTCCTGCAAGCCTGGCGAAAGCTCTGCCATTTTGCCGCTCTCGGCGAGCTTTCGAATGCTCACGATCTGATCGATGGCGGCTTCAGCACTTTTCGCCTGGTTCGCGACTTCTGCGTTCACCTTGCGGTTGATTTCATTGCGCACACTCTTGCGCACACGCTCGTTTTCCATTGCGAGCGCACACTGATGTGCGCCAACAAATGCCAAGAATTCTGAAATCGCTTCCCCGCTCTTGAGGTAAACAATGTACGAGTTACGGCGATGAAGCACACGCGCATTAATGTCGCGGTCGGCCATGAGCTGTACAAGACCATCTGCCAATTCTTCGCTTTCCACGGTTATCTCGAAGTGGAAATCGCCACGTGGCTCGGCGATGAAACCGCTGCCCAGAAATGCTCCGCGCAAATAAGCAGCCGCGCAACACGTCTTCTCGACCAAATGAGGAAGAATTCCCATTTCAATACCAGTTTTTGCAAGAATTCCCAAATCGTGCAGCGCTGGCTCGAGATTCGGCTGCGAAGGAACGGTAATGAGGTAGTTCGGGGTTTTATGGAGCACGCTGCGTCGTACCGTAAGCTCGGTTTTCAGCTTATAGAGGGTGTGCAAAGAACGAATGACGAGACGCGCAACCGAGCTGATTTCCGTAGCAATCTCGAGCTTGTATCGCCCCGGGCCAGAAAACAGCAACGTGCCTTCAATGCGAGCGATTGCGGCAAGCGTAGCTTTATCGCAATGACTACACGTAGGAATCACGCGCGTGAGTTCGTCTTTGACATCGGCGGTAAACGACATGAATAAAGGCTTTCTAGGCTTCAGGAGCGAGTCGAAAGTTCAGTATACTGCAAATCACTTGCAAAATGGGACAATAGCGGAGCTCGATCGGGTGATTTCCCTGCTCATTCGACCGAATTGCAACTGCTATCCAGAGTTTTCGAATGAGCGCGACATGATTGAATAGCGCCGAAGAGCGCAACGAACATGTCATGTTCGCACACCTTTGTTTTGTTCAAAGTATACGCTGTGGTGGACGTACGCGAGAAGGCCATCACACAAGCCAATGCGGAAAAACAGCCATAGTGGCCCTATGCAACCTATTCGGCATGGGGCCACGGCTACAACGAAACAACAGACAGCATGGCGTCACAGTGCAGCAGCGTGGCAGCATGGCGCATTATCGCTATTCTTTCGTACGCACTTTCACCATATCGGCAGCGCGACGCTCTACCTCGCGATCCCTTGCGAAACGAGGCTGTGTGCGGGAAAGACGCAAAACCGTGCGGAACGCATTGCGCAGCGCAATAGGGTCATGCCAGGTAGGACGATCAGGGTCAACGAGGTCACGAACCATAACGACCGTGCCGCGTGATTGAATTCGATCGGCGTCGTCGCAGGAAATGCGCACGGGTCGAATTTCCTCGCCATGCACTCCAATTTGACTAGAACGGGCATCAAGGCCAACCCGATCGCAAGTACCATCACCAGGATGGAGCGAGTCAACGCTATGAACGAGCATGTAATCGACGAGTCCCTCCATGCCATGCCGACACAACGCCTCGTAATGCTCAAGCGCCGTCATGCCACGCGTCTCGCCTTGCTGATCGGCAAGCGAGCACACGAACAACGTCGCAGCATGCGAATCACGAATCGAATCGATGACGCCCGGCACAAGCAAATTCGGCAAGATCGACGTGAAGAGCGAGCCAGGCCCAAGCACGATGAAGTCGGCTTCGCGAATCGCGTCGAGCGCGGGTTCATAGGCCCGAACTGGCGAAGCTGATTCAAGCCAAACGCGATACAGCGTCGAATCAGAATGGCTCGCCTTCGCCTGGCCATCAAGCTTGCACCCGTTCCATGTCGCGGCGCACAGGCGCACCTCATCGAGTGTCGAAGGGAAAACGCGTCCCCTCGCGTTCAGTAACCGCGAGCAAATATCGATAGCCTCAGGAAATGAGCCAGTCGACTCCTCAAGAGCAGAAAGCATGAGATTGCCCAGCGTATGATTTCGCGCAAACGAAAAACGGTATTTGAACGCCCTAGTGAGCGGGTCACTCTCGTCAGCGGCCATCGCGACAAGGCACTTACGAATATCGCCAGGCGGCAATACGCCCGCCTCTTCACGCAAAATGCCCGTCGATCCACCATCGTCGGCCATGGCAACGACAGCAGATGTATCAGCTTCAAGGGAGAGCAGCGTACGAATAGATACGGGCGCACCCGTGCCGCCACCGATGACCACGGCCTTTACCGGCGCGGCCGTGTCGTGAAGCGCCTGAACACCTACATCTTGTTCAAGCTTCGCAAACGCCGCCGTCGCCGACGGATCGAGAGAAAACGGAGCGCCCATTACGCATGCACCTTAGCCTCGCCCGTAAGTTCGTTTTGCACCGATTCCGCCAGGGGCAAATCGCGATGCGTCACGCTCACGCGATATCCGCGCGTGCGAAGGTAATCGCCCGTGGCCTCGGCAATCGCGACGCTGCGGTGCTGGCCGCCCGTACACCCGACCGCAATAGCAAGCTGCTGCTTACCTTCCTTCACATAACCAGGCATCACACAATCAAGCAGGCTCTTCCAATGAGACATGAATTCAACCGTCTCGTCGCGATACATCACGAAATCGCGAACAGGAGCATCGAGACCCGTAAGAGACTTAAGCGCAGGGTCATAATACGGGTTCGGAAGGAAACGCACGTCGATAACGATATCGGCATCAAGCGCGGCGCCATGCTTGAAACCGAAGGAATACACGGTAACGGCAAGGCCTTCCCGCTCATCTCCCTCGCCAAACAGCTCGCGAATTTTCGCGCGCAGCTGCATGGGAAGCATATCGGTAGTGTTCACCACGTCTTGAGCCATAACGCGAAGCTGATAGAGCAGTGCGCGCTCGGCAGTGATACCCTGTGCGATCGTCATACCCTCGTCGCACAGCGGATGGCGTCGGCGACTCGCCTTATAACGAGCGACGAGCTTATCGTCATCGGCATCGAGGAACACAATACGAAACGGAATGCCCTTGCCTTTCAGAGCATCGAGCTCGTCGTCGAGATCGGCAAAATAATCTTTATTTCGAGCATCGCAAACCACGGCAAGTTTGCGCGAAAGACCGCTTTCGCCATCGGCGGTCACCACAAGCAATTGTCCCAACAAGCTTGCGGGCAAATTATCGATGCAAAAATAGCCCAAGTCTTCAAAAGCATGCATAGCTTCCGTACGGCCTGCACCGCTCATACCTGTAATGATAACCAAGTCGTTCGGGCTCTCGCCCATCTTGCGCTCAACCATAGATACGCTCCCCCATCGACAAGCTACTCACCACGGGGCCATTCGGGCACGCTAATGTTTTCATCAATCACGTTTTCAACAGATTGGTCAGACACAATGCCCTCGCCCAACCCCTCGACCCTATCACGCTCTCCATTATACTGCGCGAGCACGGTGACCACCTCACGCGCAACCTCTTCGGGCACCGCGCCAAGGCCAATAACCTCATCAACATTCATGTCTCGCAGTTTACGAAAGCCACCCGCCGCCGAAAGCAGCGCCTTTTTACGGACAGGGCCCAAGCCAACGACGTCATCGAGAATCGACTTCGTCATACCTTTGCCACGGAGCTCTCGGTGGAACGTAATGGCGAACCTATGCGCCTCATCGCGAACCTGCTTCACCAGATACAGCGACGCCGACCCGCTTGGCAGCACCACCGGACCGCTCTCCTGCCACGGGACGAAAAGTTCCTCGTCTCGTTTGGCCAAACCAGCAAGCGCAATATCATGGATGCCCATTTCGTCAAACATCTCGAGTACGGCGTTGAGCTGCGGCAAGCCGCCGTCGAGAATAATCAAATCGGGCTTCGAACCGAAGCGCTCGTCGGCCATGCGTTCTGCGCAGTATCGGCGCTGCATGACCTCCTGCATCGACAGAAAGTCATTGGCTTCATCGAGCGGCGTCTTAATTTTAAAGCGCCGATATTGGTTTTTATCGGGCCTTCCGCCCGTGAACACCACCATGGATGCAACCGTATACGAGCCGTGAATGGTCGAAATATCGAAGCACTCGATACGCATGGGGGCAACATCCATCGCGAGCGCACTTTCAAGCTGCAGCAGGGCATCATTGATGCGTTTATCCTCGTAGTTCGTACGCACCTTGTAGCGCATGAGCGTGTGCTGCGCATTCTTGCATGCCATGTCGAGCAAGTCTCGCTTTTCGCCACGTTGGGGCACAGTAAAACGAACCTTTGCGCCATGGGCGGAGTCAAGCTTGTCCGTAAGCCATGCTTCCATCGCCGATGCATCTTCCAATTCGCGCTCAACGATGACCTCGTGCGGAATGGACGTGGTAGCGTCGTAATAGCGAAGAAGAAAGGTATGGAGCAGATCTTCGTCGGGCACATCGCGGCCACGATCGAGCACGAACTCGTTGCCGTTCACAACACGGCCTTCCCGCACCATGAACACATGGACACCCGCGATGGTCTCCTCACGGGAAATGCCCACAACGTCAGCGTTCAAGTTGCGAAACGAAACCGCGTGCTGTTTGTCGGAAAGCGAATTGATTGTATCGATGCGCGCCTTGATACGGCCCGCACGCTCGAAGTCGAGCTCAGAGGCGGCATCGCTCATTTCGCCTGTGAGTTCGTCAACGAATTCACGGCGATTGCCCGCAAGAAAACGCTCGACCCGTTCGACGTTGTGCCGGTATTCCTCGGGGGTAATACGGCCGCAGCACGCACCAGGCCCAAGGCCTACGTTCGCATCGAAGCACGGCCGCGTTCCCGACTCAGACAAAAAAGCCTCGAGCGACCCCGCGTCGAGCTTGCGCTTCAGGCGGCGCCATTCGTTGCATTTCGACGAGCAAATCGGCACGACCTTGCGCGCGATATCGACCAACTGACGCGCCGCACGGCTGTCGGTATAAGGACCGAAATACCGCGTACCTTCTACGTGTTTTTCGCGCGTGTACTTAATAGCGGGGAAAATATCGCTTTTCGTAATCGCGATGAACGGATAGCTTTTATCGTCTTTGAAGTCGGCATTGAAAAACGGGGAGAACTGGTTAATGAGGTTTTTTTCGAGCACGAGCGACTCATGCTCGTTGTTCACCACCACGTACTCGAACGTCGACACCTGCTCAAGCATCATAGGGATTTTAGCGCGCTCGTCTTGACCCATAACGTACTGCTTCATACGGGCGCGAAGCTGCTTTGCTTTGCCGACGTATATTACCTGCCCTGACGCGTCTTTCCATAGATAGACGCCAGGAAGCGTAGGCACGCTTTTCAGCTGTTCTTTCAGACGAGCGATTTTTTCGTCGAATGATTCATGTTCGGGCGGCGCATCGAGCACCACGCCCCCCGCAGCGCCTAGGAAATCGGAAGCCATCATTCGGCCTTCGGCGCGTTAGCCACATCAACAAGCGCCGGCATCGGCTGCCACTCGGAGTCGCGCAAGATTTTGCGAGAATCACGCCAACCAGCAATGAGCTGCTTGGTTCCCGAAGCAATATGCTCCCGGTCGACGACAACGAGTCGCACAAATTCCTTTGCAAACGTGAGCAGCGTTCCCAAGCCGAATGCAAAGCGGCGATAATCGCTGTAGTATTTGAAATACCGAGCCATATAACCGCGATTTCGCATAATGTAATAACGCGTGTTATCACTCGTGGAATTAAGCTGACGCACGCCGGCAATATCCCAGTTCTTCATTTCACGCGTTCGTCGCATGATGAAATCAGGAACGACAACCGGCTGGCACACCTTCGAGGCACGGTAGCCATACATCGCATCGTCCCAGTACAGAAAGAAGCGATTGTCGGGAAAACCAATTTTTTCAACGATTTCACGCGCGAAAAGCCCGCCCTCGAAGCAGGCAACATTCATAGGTCGTTCTTCGTCGAAATTAAAGGCCGCAGGAGCAAACGGGTCATAGATGCCTAGAGCAATGCTGAAGTGATATTGCCAATAAAACGGGCCACCATCGTAATCGTATCGCGAACCTTGAACAACTTTATAACGCTCTGCCCATTTCGAAAGGCGAGCAAGGCCTTCTGGTTCAATAGCGACGTCATCATCCATGAGCCAAAACCATTGGGCTCCAAGTTCGTAAGCGGCTTTCACGCCGGCAGAAAAGCCGCCGGAGCCGCCCAGGTTTTCTTGCTGCGGACAATATACAACGCGACTCTTCCCGCCACGTCCATCCGCGGCCGTCAGCCCCCACAGCGCATTGGCTTCCCTCTCGAAAACATGCACAACATCTGCGGTGGCCTGGGAATTCTCATTATCGACGACTACGATGCGCCATGGCGCCACCGTGGATTGCAAATAAGAATCAAAAAGCTTGCGGAGCAATTCCTGACGTTTGAAAGTCACCACAACAATGGCAACGTTTTCCATGTATTTCCACCTCTCGAAGCACGACCACTCCTGTTCGAAAATTGAAGGAACGATTGAGGAGCATGTTCTTCGGCATAATTATGCGCTGTTACGTGAATATGTATTATAGAATATCCGTTTGGTACCAAGAAGGACGTCGAAGATGACTTCGTATTCCTACACATTCAATCGAGCGAGGAGCGTGCATGACCTGGTTGCAATATGCCATCGTGGCAGCGGTTGCGTGCATTACCACCATGGCGCTCGTTCCGCCCGTTAAACGGCTCGCGTTCAAGATTGATGCAGTCGACTACCCCAGTGAACGACGAGTCAATAAACAACCCACCGCGCGCTTTGGCGGCGTGGCAATGTTCGGCGGTCTTTTGTGCGGCCTCGCGGTCATCATCGGCGGCGTCGCTTTCTTTGATTGGCATTTCCCCCTGCATTCGTTTGTAACCCGCGAAATTTCCTACCCTGGAATTTTCGCGGGTATAACGCTTGCGTTCCTCGTTGGCGTAGCCGACGATATATTCGACTTACGCCCCATGCATAAATTTCTGGGACAGGTCATTGCGGCGACGATTGTGGCGGCGTCAGGCCTTTTACTCACTGATATGATGAACCCATTTGGCCACGAACAACTTATGTTCGGTTGGCTCTCATACCCCATTACGGTGTTTTACTTGGTCGCCTTTTGCAATGTCATCAATCTCATTGATGGCCTTGACGGCTTAGCGGCCGGCATTACGGCAATCTCTTCGGCTGCCATGGTCGTATTCGCCATTCTCACCGTACGTCCGGAGGCAGCTTTCTTCGGACTGGCGCTCGTCGGCGTATGCGCTGGCTTCCTTCGATACAACTTCCACCCCGCAAGCATCTTTATGGGGGATTCGGGATCCATTTTGCTTGGCATGTCGCTTGGCGTTGTCTCACTTTTCGCCACCACGAAATCAACGCTCTTCGTTTCGCTGCTCATGCCCATCATCGTCGCGGGCGTGCCGGTAATCGACACGGCTGCCGCCATCATTCGCCGAAAGCGTCAGCACCAATCTGTCATGCAAGCCGATCGTGGGCACATCCACCACCGATTGCTTTCAGAGGGCTACAGCCAACGGTCAACCGTTCTCATCATGTGGGGATGGACAGCGATTTTGTCCGTTTCCGCCCTCTTCATCACCGAAATGCACGGGCTTGCCCGCCTGCCGTTCGTTTGTCTTGCGCTTGGCGTTTCGGCATTCTTCGTTATTAAGCTGAACCTATTGGGCCCCGTTTTGCAGCATCATTACAATCCGCGCCCGTCTACAGGCAAAAAACGAATCAATGAGCAATTCAATGCAGTTTCGGGCAATGCTTCATCGCCCTCGCATACCGACGAAAGCCCAGACGAACAACCTTAGCGCCAATTGCTCATGTACGATGTTCTACAAGGCATATTTGCAGAGGGGAAGGAATGCAATGCCGTATAACAACGAGACGCACAACGAGCACAGACGGTATCAATCGCACTCAAGGGTCACGAGGCCGAAAGCTAACCCCGATGGGCAATCGACTCGAACACGCCGTCAAGCAACTTCGCAACCCGGCGAGTCGTTCCAATACAGCCGCCATGCCCACAGATATGCCGCAAGGGAACGCGAGCTGAGGAATAAAAAACGCGCACGAGTCGCAGCACTATCGTGCGTCGCGATTATCGCCCTCTGCGCACTGTGCTTCGGCGTCGTCAAAGCTCTCAACACCTCCGCAAGCGTACAAGGCCCCCTCGGCAACGAACAACAGACTCAACAATCAGCGGACTACGCCAAAGAGGAGCAAACGACCCCACAACCCAACGACGACCCGGGCGATATCGTTATCGGCGTCAATGGCGACGCCGATACCTACATGCTCCGCGGGGAAGAATACATAGAGGGCGGCGCGCATGCAGCGTCGCCAAGTCATGGAGTTTTGACGCAAGCAATCGAGACGAGCGGCAGCGTAGACCCGAATACGGCAGGCGACTACATCATCACCTATACGGCAAGCGATCCTGAGGGCCATGCAGCCAAGGCAGAACGCACCGTGCATGTCGTTGACACCATGGACACGATGAAAACAGGCGTCCCAGTACTCATGTATCACTATGTGTACGATGCGAGCAATCCGCCAAGCGACCTCAATGGCAACTGGATCCTTGACACCAAGGTTGATGAGCACATGCAATACCTCAACGACAATGGATTCTATTACCCCTCTTTCCCAGAAGTGCAGGCATTTATTGAAGGCAATCACAGTCTCCCCGCCAAAAGCGTCGTACTCACCTTCGACGATGGAGAAGACGGAACGCTTGGCTTCCTTGACGCGCTTTCAAGCAAGCATCGCATCCCGGTAACTTCCTTCATGATTTGCAGCGACCAAACCGCCGCCGCAAATAAAGTCGCGAAATACGCCAGTCCTTATGTGCAGTTCGAAAGCCATTCCATCTCTATGCACCAACCCGGTGGAACCATTGGCCACGGAGGACGCATCTCGGCCATGACGAAAGACGAAATTCTAAACGACCTTCGCGACAGCGCGTCAATCGTCGGAAGTGGGCAAGCATTTGCCTACCCCTTCGGCGATACGACCCCCGATGGACAGACGGCTGTCTCTGAAGCGGGCCTAAACTGCGCCTTCACTACGAAAAACGATTGGTGCTACATCGGAGATGACGTAACGGCCCTTAATCGAGTGCGCATTTCGGGAGAATACTCCATCGATAGCTTCGTGTATCTCGTAAACGAACAATAGAAAAACTGCGGTTGAGATTTTTGCCGATTGTTTGCATGCCAAAATGGCAGTGAATCGCAACTCTCTAGAGGATATAATTTTCTGGTTTATGTCTTAAAAACACGAGCAGTCCCTAACGGAGGCTTTGATGAGCGAAAGCATCGCGGTTCTCATACCGTGCTACAACGAGGCCGTGACCATCGCGAAGGTGGTCGACGACTTCAAGCGTGAGCTGCCCGAGGCGGCCATCTACGTCTACGACAACAATTCGAAGGACGACACCGCGAAGATAGCGGCCGCGCATGGCGCCATTGTGCGCCGCGAGCCGCGCCAGGGCAAAGGCAACGTCGTGCGCTCGATGTTCCGCGACATCGACGCCGACTACTACATCATGGTCGACGGTGACGACACCTACCCCGCCGAGGCAGCCCGCGACCTCATCGCACCGCTCGCCGCGGGCGAGGCCGACATGACGGTCGGCGATCGCCTGTCCAACGGCAGCTACGGTGAGGAGAATGACCGCGCGTTCCACGGCTTCGGCAACGACCTCGTGCGCTGGCTTATCAAAGCCATCTACGGCTTCGCTTTCGACGACGTCATGACGGGCTACCGCGCCTTCAACCGCGCTTTCGTCAAGACCATGCCCGTGCTCTCCGAGGGCTTCCAGATCGAGACCGAGCTCTCCATCCATGCGGTCGACAAGCGCTGGCGCATTATCGACGTGCCCATCGAGTACCGCGACCGCCCTGAGGGCAGCTACTCGAAGCTGTCGACCTTCGGCGACGGTGCGAAGGTGCTCAAGGCCATCGCAAGCCTGTTCAAGGAATACAAGCCGCTCGCCTTCTTCGGCTGGATCTCGCTCATCCTCGTGGCGCTCGGCCTTATCGTGGGCATCCCCGTGATCACGGCGTTCGTTGCCACGGGCGTGGTGCTGCGCATTCCCTCGACGGTGCTCGCCGTGGGGCTCGTGTTCTGCGGATGTCTGTCCATGACAGCCGGCCTTATCCTCGATTCGGTGGCGAAGGCCAACCGCAAGCAATGGGAGCTCGAGGTCTATAAGTTCATGTCGAAGGATAACGAATAGCCGTTCTCATTTGTTGAAAACAAGAACTATAAAAAAGAGATCCGCGTTCGCGGATCTCTTTTTTATGGGCGAAGGTTCGAAAGATTATTTTGCGATTTCGACGCCAAGCTCGTTTTTCACCAAATCAAACGCGGCTGCGACAGCTTTATCCATATCGTAATATTTGTAGCCGCCCAGACGACCCGCAAACACCACGTCACCTTCCTCTGCCGCAAGCTTTTCATACTCAGCATACAGCGCCTCATTGCGTGCGTCATTCACGGGATAGTAGGGCTCGTCGCCAGGTTTCCAGTCTGCAGGATACTCGCGCGTCACAACGGTTTTCGGCTGAGTGCCAAATTCAAAATGCTTATGTTCAATGACACGGGTATAAGGAACGTCGCGAGCCGTATAATTCACGACCGCAACACCCTGATGGTTCTCTTCGTCAAGAATCTCACTCTCGAAACGAAGGCTGCGATATTCCAGCGTACCAAGCTTGAAATCGTAGAACGCGTCGATAGGACCGCAGTAAATCGTACGCTCGGCAATATCGGATTGCTCGGCAATCAAATCTTTATGCTCAACGCCGCAACGAACCTCTACGCCCTCGAGCATGCGCTCGACCATCTTCGTATAGCCGCCCATAGGAATGCCCTGGAAACGGTCGTTGAAGTAGTTGTTGTCGTAGGTAAAACGACACGGAAGGCGCTTAATGATGCTATCCGGCAAATCTTTGCAATCTCGACCCCACTGCTTCTCGGTGTAGCCCTTCACGAGCTTTTCGAAGATGTCGCGTCCGACGAGGGAAAGCGCCTGCTCCTCAAGATTCGTGGGCTCGCCGATATTCTCGGCAGCAACCTGCTCAGCAATCTTTGCCTTTGCTTCAGCAGGCGTGAAAACACCCCAGAGCTTGCTAAAAGTATTCATGTTGAACGGCATGTTATACGTTTCACCATTAATATACGCAACGGGAGAATTCACGTAGTTATTGAACTCGCAGAATTGGTTCATGTAATCCCATACGCCGCGCAAAGAGGTGTGGAAGATGTGCGCACCATAACGATGCACATTGATGCCCTCGACCTCTTCGGTATAGATATTGCCAGCAATATGATTACGGCGATCGATAACGAGGCATTTCTTACCAAGCTTTTTTGCCTCATGTGCAAAAACAGCGCCCGTAAGGCCTGCGCCTACAATAAGATAATCGTACTGAGACATGCGGTTTTCTCCTTAACGAATCGGAAACGTCGCATAACAAACTTACAATAGTATACTCTTTCGCCCGTTCGACATGGGATATCATAAAGGCGTACATGAACACTCCGCGCAAGGCGCGGTTTCAATGATAGGAGGGCTTCATGCCCGCAATGCTCGCAGCTCGTCTTTACCGCGTTCTGCCCCTTCTCGCAATACTCGCGATAATCGGTATGGTCGTCTATATATTCATGTCGTGGCGATACACGCCGGCGCGCGCCAAAGAGGCAGTCATAAAAATCTTCATCGCCCTAAACGGCGGCCTGTCGATTCTCTTTGCGCTCGCAACGCTCTACGCATGGATTGAAAGCAATGCATTCGTGGCCGATTTCTTCATTACCTGCTTGGCGACCACGCTCATCATGCTCGGCATTACGTTCATCTGTCGCAGGAATTTCCTCAAGCACAACCCCAACTACCGCTGGCGACTTACCGACCGCGCAAAGAAAGCGCCCAGGAAATAGAAAAACCTGTTAAACGCTACGAGCATATAACAGGTTTTGAGCAGATTCGTCAGGCTTCGATGAACCCGAGGTGAACGCACGCATTCCAAATGCCGTCATCGTCGACATCGGTCGTCACGTAATCGGCACGCTGTTTCAGCTCGTCGATAGCGTTTCCCATGGCGACGCTCGTCCATTCGGGTAAAAACATGCACACGTCATTACTGCCGTCGCCAAATACCACGACATCTTCGATCGACGCCCCTAAGTGCGCCATGCAGTGCTTGATTCCCTCGCCCTTATCAACGGGCTCAACGAACACGGCATATGGGCTGAAACGCGCCGTAGGCACCTTCGATAGAGAGGCGATGTGCCCCTCTTCTTCAGGCGAGCAAATCACATAGACCTTATAGAAGCACTCAATCGAGCGATAATCGAGCTCCGGGTCGACAACCGTCTCCATATACGAATCATGCACAAGCGCGTCGTAGTTGGCATAGCGAGTCCAGCGGCGACGGGAATCGTCGAAAGAAATCGCCCATACAACGCCGAGCCGCTCGCATTCCTCGATAACGTCGATACATGCTTGCGTATCGAGCGGTTTGATTCCCAAAAACTCGCCATCGAGCGTAAGGCTATTGCCGCCGTCGGCCACCATATTCTGGAACCCGAGCTCATGCATGAAGCCCTCACCCATCGCATGCAGGCGTCCCGTGCATATCGCAAGGAAATGGCCTTCAGATTTCAAGATTTCAAGCGCTCGCTTCGTCGATTCGGGGATATACCGCCCCATAATCGGCCCCGCGGCCAAGGTGCCATCAATATCGAAAAAGAAATAATGTTTGCGCATATGCCTTCATCCCTATCGGCCCGATTGCATGAAGCAAACGAACTATAACCGCACTCAAAGCGAGCAAGCAGCATCCTAATCAGGCGCATCGACTCAAATACGGACCAAAACACAGCCCGAACGAGCAACAACAGAAAGACAAGGCGCCATTGAGAACACCGCCGGCATCCATAAAAAAGGCCGACGGTATGTCGGCCTTAGTTCGTTCATGGAGCCAGTGACAGGAATCGAACCTGCAACCCACTGATTACAAATCAGTTGCGCTACCGTTGCGCCACACTGGCAAGTGAGCTTGGTTAGTGTACCACAACTACTTTACAAGCAGCTGAGCAATTTGCACAGCATTGGTCGCGGCACCCTTGCGAATCTGATCGCCGCAGCACCAGAACGTGATCCCGCGCGATTCATTGGGGTTCGAGATATCGCGACGCATGCGGCCAACCCAAATAAGGTCTTGGTCGCTCGTATCGATAGGCATCGGGAAACGATCGTGCGCATCAACGGCATCTCGATCGTCAACGAGCTTCACGCCAGGAGCCGAAGCGAGAACCTCGCGAGCCTGCTCAAGCGTGATGTCGCGTTCAAATTCAAGCGTGATGCTTTCGGAATGCGAACGAAGAACAGGCACACGAACACAGGTACAATTTACGCGGAGCTCGGGAAGATGCATGATTTTGCGGCCCTCGTTCTGAAGCTTCATCTCTTCCGAAGTAAAGCCCTCGTATTTAAAGCCACCAATCTGAGGAATAAGGTTGCTCGCAAGCTGAGCAGCGAATGAGCTCGGCTCAGGCATAGGTTCGCCCTTGCCCATCGCCGCAATTTGCGCCTCGAGCTCGCGCATGCCCGGCACGCCTGCGCCGCTCGCGGCCTGATAGGTGCTCACAATCATGCGCTGCACGCCCGCGGCCTGATGAAGCGGCCACGTAGGAACAAGGCCGATAATGGTGGCGCAATTCGGGTTTGCGATAATGCCCTTATTCCATTTCACATCGTCGCCATTAATTTCCGGAACAACCAGGGGCACATCTTCATCCATGCGGAAGGCGTGCGAATTGTCAATGACCGTTGCGCCCGCTTCCACGGCATGCGGAAGCAATTCCTTGGCGATGTCATCGCCGGCGGCGCCCAAGACGATATCGCAACTCTTGAAGCACTGCGGGGTGGCTTCTTCAATGACGACTTTTTCACCCTTGAATTCGATCGTTTTGCCAGCGCTGCGCGCACTCGCGAAAAGCCTCAAATCAGCGACAGGGAAATCGCGCTCCTGCAAGCACTCGAGCATCTGCTGGCCCACCGCGCCCGTAGCACCCAGGATTCCGACGTTATAGCTACTCATTGGTCGCCTCCCCTTCGGCTTCCTCGACAGTAATGATGTTATCGTCGCTATCGACAAACGCGCCGTAAATAACGCGAATAGCACGCTCGAAATCGTCGGCATCGACGCCAACAACAATGTCGAGCTCTTCGGAGCCCTGCGCGATCATGCGAATGTTGATGCCCGCATGGCCCAATTCGCCGAACAGGCGGCCCGAAGTGCCCGGGCGGCTCGGCATGTTGCGGCCGACCGTAGAAATAAGCGCAAGTCTATCGACGATTTTGATCTCGTCGGGCTCGAGCTCGCTTTTAATATCGGCAACAATGGAATACAGGCAATCTTTCACATCGCTGCCCTGCACCACCACGGCAAACGAGTCGATGCCCGTGGGAATGTGCTCGATGCTCACGCGATAGCGCTCGAAAATCGACAAGGTTTTGCGAATATATCCAACCTTGCTCGACATATGGTTCGTCTTCACGTGAATAGCGACGAAATCTTTCTTGCCTGCGATACCCGTAATGAGCGGCTCGGCCACGCCAGGCTCGGTTTCCTCGGAAATCACGGTGCCAGGGTCGTCGGGCGCATTCGTATTCTTAATCACAAGCGGAATGCCGGCATCTTTCACCGGGAAAATCGCCTCTTCATGCAGCACGCTCGCGCCCATGTAAGAAAGCTCGCGAAGCTCGGCGTAGGTAATGCGCGAAATCGACTTCGGATTATCGACGATGCGTGGGTCGGCTGTAAGGAAGCCGGAAACGTCGGTCCAGTTCTCATACAAATCGGCGCCCAGACACTGAGCCACAATCGCGCCCGTGATGTCTCCGCCGCCGCGGTCAAGCAGCTTGATTTTGCCATCTTTCGTCGCGCCATAGAAGCCAGGAAGCACGAAGCACTTTTCCTCGCCGATCGCAGCCTTGAGCTTTTCGGAAGTCTTATCCATGTCGATAGAGCTATCGGGGCGGAACGTAATAACGTCGGCAGCATCGACGAACGGGAAACCTAGATATTCAGCCATCATGCGGCCCGTGAAGTATTCGCCGCGGCTCACGATATACTCAGGCGTGTATTCTCCACGCTTCGCGAGCTCGCGGAAGATGCCGAATTCATGGGAAATGGGGTAGCTCAGATTCAATTCTTTGGCAATTTCGCAGAAGCGCTGGCCGATAGTGCCCAGAAGGTCATCGCATGTCACGTGGTATTGCAAGTGAGCGTTCACCAAATACAGCAAGTCGGTAATTTTGCTGTCGAACTTATCACGCTTGCCGGCGGCGCTCACGACGACAAAACGGCGAGAGGGGTCGGCCTGGACGATTGCCTTGACTTTTTTGAATTGGTCGGCAGAACTCACACTCGAGCCGCCGAACTTCGTAATCTTGATCATAGAACTACCTTCGATGCGCAGTACACGTAAAATCGATGATGCCACTTTAGCACGCAAAAGCGCAAGCCCTTTCGGCAGATGGCCAGAAGTCACCATATGTGGTACCTATTTGAGAGCCTCAGTCAAAATACGAAAACGCGCCGAGGAGACATACCCCTTGGCGCGTTTGAGTGTTATGCAAGTTGAATGCGCACTCCCTGGGTGTCGCACTCAAGCACATGCACCTGGAAATCGGGATGCATACTCTGCAGGCGCGCTCGCAGGCTTTCCGCGACCAGTCCATCATCGGTTACCGCCATAAGGGTGGAACCCGAACCAGAAATCCACAGCGTAGCCGCACCACCATTCAGGCAAACGTCCCGCACCTCATCGTAATCGGGAATAAGTTCACGGCGATAGGGTTCTTGGATTTTGTCGTCGCAGGCGGCAGCGATAAGACGAACGTCGCCCGACTCCAAACCGCGCGTAAGGCCAGAGATGCGTCCCATTTGCCACACAGCGGTAGACAGGGGCACTTCCTGAGGCACAATCTTGCGCGCCTCCTCGGTTTTAACCTCGTAAGGCGGAATTACCGTGACGAAACGCAGGTTCGGATTCACGTTATAGCGAATGCAACTCGGCAATTCGCCCTGCGGCGTAAACGAGCACACGAGCGAACCCATAATGGCGGGAGCGACGTTATCGGGGTGGCCTTCCATTTCGGTCGCAATGCTCACCGCCTCGGCGCGGCCCACAATGCGGCCCGTGAGCGCGGCGGCACCCATGATGCCCGCAACCGTGCACGTCGACGAGGAACCCAAACCACGTGAAACGGGAATCGCCGCATCGATATGCAGCTTAATAGGAAACGGCTCCTCACCCCAGTGCGCAAGCGCAAGCTCAAAGCTTCGGTACACGAGATTGTTTTCATTGCGATACTTCTCGGGGCAACCCGAAATCTGCAGCTCGTCAGCACGCTCGAACGTGAATTCCGAGTACAGGGAAACCGCCATACCCAGGCAGTCGTAGCCAATGCCAAGATTCGCCGACGTAGCCGGCACCGTAATTTTTACGCTCACAACAACTCACCGCATTTCGTTTCAACATAAGAAGACATGTCGCCAACCGCGATCACGTCGCCGAAACGCTCATCGGTGTTTTCGAGGGCGGCCAAAGCGGCAGGAGCTTTCGTTTCGCTCGCACCTTCGAGTTCGCGCATGCAAGCGAAATCGTCCTGCGGCGCAGCCAGCCCCAGCGCCTCGCACACGTCATGGCAGAACTTATACGGGCTCGCGGTAGAAAGCACCACGCGGGGAACGCCTTTGGTATGAGGATGCATCTTTGAAACATGCCACGCGCACGCCGTATGGGGGTCGAGCACATAGCCCGTTGCATCGTGGCATTCCTTCATGGCAGCCTCGGCTTGCTCGTCGCTCGCCCAACCGCAGGCGAACGTTTCTTGAATGCGCGCAAGCACCTCGTCGGGCACCTGATAACGACCCGTTTTCGCAAGGTCGTCCATAAGGCCAGCAACAAACCCAGCAGCGCCATCGCTTGCGTAGTACAGAAGGCGCTCAAGGTTCGACGAAATCAAGATATCCATCGAAGGAGAAATGGTTTTGAAGAACACGCGATTGCGGTCGTACACGCCCTCGGTAAGGAAATCGGACAGCACGTTATTGCAGTTGCTCGCGACAATAAGCTTGCCAACGGGAAGGCCCATGCGCTTCGCAAAATATCCAGCAAGCACATCGCCGAAGTTTCCGGTGGGAACGCAGAACTCGACGGCATCGCCGCATGCGATTTCGCCTGCGCGAACGAGTTGGGCATAGGCATCGAAGTAATACACGACCTGCGGAGCCAAACGGCCGATATTAATGGAGTTCGCGCTTGAAAGCACCGTATTCTGCGCCGCAAGACGCTCGCGCAGCGCCTCGTCTCCAAAAATACGCTTTACGGCGCTTTGGGTATCGTCGAAATTGCCCTCGACGGCAGCGACGGCAACGTTGTCGCCGGCCTGGGTGACCATTTGCAATCGCTGGATTTCGCTTGTGCCGTTATGCGGGTAGAACACGGTAATGCCCAGCCCGGGCGTATTCGCGAAACCAGCCAAAGCAGCCTTGCCGGTATCGCCGCTCGTTGCGGCAAGAATCATGATTTTTTCGCCCGCGCCTTGCGCAGCTCGGCTCATGAGCTGAGGAAGCATCTGCAGTGCAACATCTTTGAAGGCACTTGTCGGGCCGCGGAAGAGTTCGAGCACGAACGCATCGCCGACCTTTACCACGGGCGCAACGTCGTCGGTTTCAAAGGTGCCTTTGTATGCAGCCTTAACGCACGACTCAATTTCTTCAGCGGAATAGTCATCGAGCAGCGTACCCAAAATATACGCGGCATTTTCGCGATATGTGTTCGTCACAACGCGTTCGAGATCGATTTTCGTTTCGCCCAGCGCATCGGTAACGTAGAGGCCGCCATCGGAAGCAAGGCCATTGAGCACCGCGCGTTTCGCGGACACGCATGCATCGGCGTTTCGAGTGCTGTGGTACATCGAAGTCATATGCCGCCCTTTCGTTTGGTTGAATTCGCTCTAGCATACCAAGCGCGGGCAATGCAATATTACAGCTTTGTTAAATACACCGCTCACCAGCGGTAAACGGCCGACATGGCAGCCGAAAGCCACAAGCGATAGATTACTCGGCACACGAAGCGAGCTCGGGGCCCACAACTCCTTCATGCGAGGCGAAATCGGGAATGAAACTTTCTTCGGCAGCTCCCCCCTCTTGCCAGAAATAATCATCGCAGCCGATATCATCGGCATAATCGAGAAGTTCCTCGAACGCTTCAGGATCGACCCTCTGCTCAAGTTCAGGATGCAACGGAAACGTTCCCATAGGCGTGTATTGGCTCATGAGAGAAAGCTTAAGCTGGCCGAGCGTTTCTTGCACGGCATAGGTTTCATGCACATATCGCACGATTCGCTTTGTTTCCTCCAAGTGCGTCGGAAGCAGCAGCACGCGAACGATAACGTGCGCGCCCTGTTTCACCATCGTATCGAGCGAAGCCATAGCGAATTCGGGGTACGTTGGCGCTTTCGAATAGCTGCGCGCCGTCTGGGCATCGATATAGCGAAAATCGACCAGATAGGTATTGACGAGCCCCTTGAGCAAAGCGATAGTTTCTGGCGTTTCATAGCCCGAAGTGTTGTACACGAACGGAATGGTGAGCCCTGCTTCACGCGCGAGCTTTGCCGCTTCAATAATTTGGGGCACATAGTGCGTTGGCGTTACAAGGTTCACATTGAGAGCGCCTTGGTCCTGCAATTCCAAAAAAATGCGAGCAAGACGACGCACGCTCACATCGACGCCGCAGCTGCCGTTCGCAATGGGTTCGTTTTGACAATACACGCAATGCAGCGGGCAATTCGAGAAGAAAACGGCCCCGCTGCCCACATCGCCCGAAATCGGCGGCTCCTCCCAGAAATGAAGGGCGGCCCGGGCGATGCGCAGCTCGTCAGCCGCGCCACACACGCCCCGCGCACCCGCTACGCGATTCGCACCACACGCACGAGGACAGAGCGAGCAATGTTCAAGCAAGGAAATCGTGGCATCAGAAAAAGAGGCCGTCGAGAGAGCGGCCTCTTCCATACATGACGTGTTATCGCGCACACCCATCGATCGCCTAAGCGCCGCCTTTGATTTTACGTGCGATGCGATCGGCCACCGAAAGGTCCTCTCGGCGGTCTTGTCCCCAAAATACGATTGCAATCATACCGGGGCCCACATGGGTTCCAATAACGGGACCGATATGCAAATCAAGGAACATGGCGTCTTCTTGTTCCTTCGCGATAAGCTCATGCATGCGCTCAAGGTCTTTAGGACAATCGGCATTGCCCGTCACAATGGCGCCCGAAGGGCCGTCCTGAGAAACTTTATCGAGATAGAACTGAACGAGCTGGCGAATGCCCTTTTTGCGGCCGCGGGCCACACCCTTCAAGGTGAGCTTGCCTTCCAAATCGATAGTGAGCATAGGCTTCACATCGAGTTTCGCACCCGCCGCAGCAACGCCATCGGGAATGCGGCCGCCACGACGCAACGACTCAAGGTCGTCGACCATAAACATCATGTTAAGGAAATAGCGCGCCTCTTCAGCCCACTCGACGAGCTCTTCAGCCGTAAGGCCCGCATCGCGCTGGCGCAGGGCTTCATATACCAAAGCCCCTTCCGCAACAGAAGCAAGCTTGGTATCGACGATGTGCAGCTGCATATCGGGGTACTTTTCCTGAAGCTGATCGCGCACGAGCAACGACACATTGTAGCTGCCCGAAAGCGCCGAAGAGAAACTCAAATACACCGTAGGAATGCCCGATTGCGCAGCGCGCTCAAACACCTCGGTGTAAGCGGGAATGGAAATTTGAGACGTCGTAGGGAAATTGCCCTTGCGCATGCGGTCGTAGAATTCCTTGGCGGGCATGCTCACGCCGAAATCGTCGAGATGCTGCTCGGTGTCGAAGAGGAACGGGAATTCAACGAGATACACGCCCTCGCGCTGCACCATCTCCAGCGGCAAATCGCAACACGAGTCGATAATAAGATTGCATTTCGCGGTCATTCGTGGCCTTTCTGAAAGCGATTCCGCGCTCCTTACGCGCAATACTTTGACAGACGAACTATATCAGGTCACGGCAGCATTCGCGTCGCTTTGTCAAAAAGGAATCAAATTGTCACTTATGCCGAGCGCACCGAAACATCCCCACAACGCAAAAAGCGGCATCGAACCATAAGGCCCGATGCCGCCTTGTTATTCCGCGCTCGAGTTGAAACAAGAATTCTTACCAGCCGATTTTTTGGCCACGAAGCTCCGCCACGAGCGCCGCACGGCGATGCCACATGCCCTCTTCCAGACCCACGGGATACGTATGGGGATTCAGCAAGCGTTTCTGAGATTCGTCAAGCTTTCCAAGAGCTTCTTTCGCACGCGCCTGCGCGGCCATAGCGCAACGGTCTTCGGCGGCGAGCACCGATTTGCCATCACGCGAAAGCGGGCGAAGCAGCGTCTCGCTCGCAAGGCCCGCAAGCGATTTCTGGCGAAGCAAGTCGGACGGATCGATGATCTTGTCTTCGGCATTTACCGGTTCATTCACGTCGAAAACCATATCGCCCGCGATGCGCCCGTCTTCGAAGAAGAAGCGGCGCACATCGAGAACGCCTGGAAGCGTGAGCTTGCTCGACATCTCAGTTACCTTGAGGCGAGCCTTCCATTTCGAGTCGCCCTGCGATTTCGTAGCCGACAGCTTATACACGCCGCCAAGCGCGGGCTGGTCATACGCGGTTGCGAGCTTCGTGCCAACGCCCCAGCTCATAACGTTCGCGCCCTGCTCGCGAATAGATTCGATCGTATACTCATCCAAATCGTTCGAGAGCACGATGCCGCAATCGGTAAGGCCCGCTGCATCGAGGCGCTCGCGCGCATAACGCGAAAGCCACGCAAGGTCGCCCGAATCGATGCGAATGCCGGCAAGCTTTTCTCCGCGCTCGCGCATTTCGAGGCCCACGGTAATGGCATTTTCAATGCCTTTTTTCACGTTGTACGTATCGACGAGCAGAACGCAGTTCGTGGGGAAGCATTTCGCATACGCGCGGAAAGCTTCAAGTTCGCTATCGAACGACATGACCCAAGAATGGGAATGCGTGCCTGAAACAGGAATGCCATAGAGCTTGCCCGCAAGCACGTTGGAAGTCGAAGCGCATCCGCCGACAACCGCAGCGCGACTCGCCCACAGCGAACCGCCTGCGCCTTGCGCGCGGCGCAGGCCGAATTCCGCAACAGGCGTTTTCGCGGCAAGGCACACGCGGGCCGCCTTCGTCGCGATGAGCGTTTGGAAATTCACACAATTTAAAAGCGCGGTCTCAAGCAGCTGGCATTCAAGAATGGGGCCCATGACGCGAACGATGGGTTCCATCGGGAAAATAACCTCGCCCTCGCGCACGGCGTCGATGTCCACCGAAAGCTTCAAAGCCTGAAGGTATTCAAGGAACTTCGCCTTGAAGAGCTTTCCGCCGCCGGGAGCATTGAGCCCCGCCAGGTATTCGATATCAGATTCGGTGAATTCGAACCCATCGATCATTTCCGCGAGCTGCGACATGCCGCACGCAATGGCGAAGCCGCCCTTGAAAGGAGCATCGCGAAAGAAAACCGTGAAGCACGCCTGCTCGTCAAGCTTGTCATTTTCCCAATACCCTTGCGCCATAGTGAGCTGATACAAGTCGGTAAGCAGCCCATACGCCAAGCGCGGCGTTCCGTTTTCAACGGTTGGCTCGTCGAGGGTTTTCATCTTGATGCTCCTTTCAAAAAATGGGACAGGAGCTTATTCCTGTCCCATTTTGGGTTATTGCTCGCGGTTCTGACTCTCGCCGCCCTGCGCTTTATGTGTGCGACGACGAGGACGCCTATGCGTCGAGGTTTCGCTTGCCTGAGTCTGCTGCGAGCCTTGAGCCTTCGTCTGAGACAGGCCCGAGGAACGCTGCCCGGGGCGACGTTGTTGTTTGGGCTTATCTTGCTTTTGTGCCGCGCCGCGGTTTTTCTGCTGCTGCGGCTTATCGGAGGAACGCTTAGGCTGCACATTCTGAGAAGCCTGGCCATCGCGGCGTTTCGAACCCTGGGCGGTTTGCGAACTGCGGCGTTTCACACGACCCTGGCCCTGCTTTTGCTGGTCTTCGCCACCTGCGGCCTCGCCGCGAGAACGCTGCTTGCGCTGCGAATCGCGCTTCTCTTCAACCGTAGCTTGCGAGGAAGCACCACGCGAACGACGATGGCGGCGCGAAGAACGGCTCTGTTCCTCGTCGGCTTCGGCCTTGCGTGATTTGCGCGAGCCCTCATTATGGCGCGCCACGGGTGCTTCGGCGAGCTTATCGGTGCCTGTGAAAATCGAGCGATCGACGATTTCCGCAACCTGCATATTCGGATTCGCGGCATTGATGGCAGCTTCGAGCACGTCGGCAGAAACGGAATTCGGCTTACCCGACTTTTTGTCGACGCCCATCTCGGCAACAGGAACACGCACGCGCTTGTCTTCGACCTGCAGCGTGACGGTTTCGCGGGGCACGTTGATTTCAACGACCTTTGCTTCGCCGCCCGGCACCTTCACCATGGACCCCTGCTTGGGGCAATGGCACTTGAATTCCTTATAGGTATCGGATTCATAGCGAAGGCAGCACATAAGGCGGCCGCACAAACCCGAGATTTTTTGCGGGTTCAACGACAAATCCTGATCTTTCGCCATGCGAATAGACACGGGATTGAACTGGCCGCCCAAGCGAGCGCAGCACAGCTCCTGGCCGCAGTGCCCGAAGCCGCCGACGATGCGCGCTTCGTCGCGCACGCCGATTTGACGCATGTCGATTCGAACATGGAATTTAGCAGCCAACGCACGCACGAGTTCGCGGAAATCGATGCGTTCATCTGCTTCAAAATAGAAAATCGCTTTGTCGCCATCGAAAAGGAATTCGACGGTCACGGGATGCATGTCGAGCTTGTATTGCTCGACCATTTCCTTGAAAACAGGAAGCGCCTCTTCGGCCTGAGCCTGAAGATTCGCCCACTTCGCGGAATCTTCAGACGTGGCTTTGCGCATCACGGGCTTCAAGGGGCTTTTAAGTTTCGCGATGGCGTCTTCGGAAACCTCTTTCAGGTTTTCATCGGCCACGCCGTATTCCAGGCCGCGCTCGGTTTTCACGATAAGCGCATCGCCCGCGGAGAACTCGACTCCATTGGGATCGAACCACAACACCCGAGGGTTATAGGTAAGCCTGACGGCAGCGACGTTAGGCATAGAGAACCTCTCTTATCTCGAAAAGCATCGATTCGATGCTCACTTGCGGAGAAACATTATACGAAATGGCGTCTTCGCAGGCGCTCACACACTCCTGTGCGCGCGTAACGCGCTCGAGCGTGGTGCGGGCGGCGGCGTCGTGAATAGACGCAGCCACATCGACGTTGACGACGAGAGAATCGTCGCCTGCACAGCATACTCCCACGTCGCGAAGCCAAGCGCGAGCTATCGAGCACATTTGGCGCAACAATTCCATGGACGCCGCGCTCATGGCGCGCTTCTGGCGGGCTTCAAGCTGCTTGAGAGCCGAAGCCTGCAGGAATTCAGCCTTTTCTTCCAAATTGCGCTCTTGTTCACGACGCACCTCATCGAGCGGCGTTTTGGACGCCAAAACCAAATCGCGGGCATACTCAAGAATATCAAGGTCGTCTGCGCGCAAAAGCGAGCCCATGGCACCTATGATTTTCGTGCGGAACACGCCTCGCTCCTTGGAGCGTAAAAACTGAGCCGCCTTCGTGATGGAGCCGCCCACCGCCTGAATAGCAATGGCGGCCTCGGGAAGAGTGCAGCCCGTATTCTGGGCCAGAATGCCCGACGCCTCGCTCGCCGGAATATGACGAAACGGCACAACTTGACAGCGCGACACGATAGTCGGCAGCACGGCTTCGCGGGTGCGGCCAAGCAAGATGATCGTGACGTCGTCGGGCGGCTCTTCGAGCGTTTTCAAAAACGCGTTCGCGGCCGACGTACCAAGCGAGTCGACCCGATCGAGGATATACACCTTATGCCTGCCAGCAAGCGGAGCCAGCTGGGAATCGGCGACAAGCTCGCGAATTTGTTCGACAACATAGCCTTGGGCACCTTCTGGAGCGAGGTAATGCACGTCGGGATGGGACTTGCGGTCGATGCGGCGGCACGTGTCTGCCGAACACGCCTCGCATGAGGAACATGGGTCGCCTTCGCACACGATGGCCTTCGCGAGCGCGAACGCCGCCGCCGTTTTATTCGAACCCGCTGGCCCCGTGAACAAATACGCATGGCTCACGCGATCGCCGCGCACGCACGCACGCAAGAAATCACGAACTTTGGGTTGCCCGAAAATCCCGTCGAAGACGTCAGACATTATTCGGCCCCGTTTTTCGAATGCGAAACAGGAGCGGCAAACGTCGCTTTTCCGGTATGAGGCTTCTTGGTGTCGAGCGGTGCAAAATGCGCGCCCGATTCATCCGCAAGCAGTTCTACCATAAACGGAAAAATGTCAGCAAGTTCGGCGAAAACAGCCTGAGACGTTTTCGACTTCTTGTCTGCCGAATACACCGTGCGAATGCGCTTCGGGTCATCAGCGGCGATTTCGGCAAACGCATTGCGCACACGCTCATGGAACTCGACCCCCGCAGATTCAAGGCGATCAGCGCCATCGTTTTTCGTCGCGCGAATCAAGCCGTCTTTCGTCGAAGGCGGAACAAGCAGAATAGTTCTGTCGGGAACAACGCCCTGGCATGAAAATTGGTTAGCGCGCCTCACGAAATCGGCATCGAGCCCACGACCGTACGCCTGATACGCCGTCGTGGAATCGAAGAAACGATCGCACAAAACCACGGCCCCGCGATCGAGCGCCGGCTTAATGACCTCTTCAACGATTTGCGCACGTGCCGCTTCGTACACAAGAAGCTCGCATGCATCGCACATCGCGGCATTACCCGGATCGAGCACGATGCTGCGCAGCTTGTCGCCTATAGCGGTACCACCCGGCTCGCGCAAGCGCACCACTTCAAATCCGCGCGCTTCAAGCGTTTCTGCCAAAAAGCGAATATGGGTCGTTTTGCCCGCACCTTCGCCACCTTCAAACGAAACGAAGACGCCGCGGCGTTGACCGGCCTTATTCGAGGTCATAAATACAACTTCCCTTCACATCGACGCCTACGAAGACGGGGAAATCTCGCACAACGATGCGTCGCAAAGCTTCAGTGCCCAAGTCGTCATATGCGACGACTTCGCCAGATTCAACGCGCTGGGCCAAAAGCGCCGCAGCGCCGCCCGTAGCAACGAAATAGACCGAACCGGTTTCAACGCACGCATCAATCACAGCTTGGTTGCGCACTCCCTTGCCCACTGTGGCGGCAATGCCCGCCCGATGCAGCTCAGGAGCAGCGAAATCCATGCGCGATGCCGTGGTAGGACCAACCGCACCAAAGGGTCGACCTGCCGCAGGAGGTGTCGGCCCCGCATAAAAAATCGTGGCGCCCTCCAAATCATACGGAAGGCATCCTCGCTCGTGCAGCTCGTCGAGCAAACGCATGTGGCCGGCGTCTCGCAGCGTGTACATAGCGCCCGAGAGCGTGCAGGCATCGCCAGCGCGAAGAGAGGCAAGCGCCTCGCGGGAAAGGGGCAGCTCCAATGCGAGAGGAGAATTCATCGAATCGGCCATGCCTACTCCCCCGTTTCCGTATCAACGCGCTCGAATTCACCTGTCTGAGCGTTAAATTCAAACGTAGCGCGACGCATAGCAGAACAGCCCATATTAATGGCGAGCGGCAAAGCCGCGATATGGCACGGCGCCGTGTTCACATGCACAGCAAGCGCCAACGTTTTGCCTCCAAGAGCGCCAGGGCCCATACCCGTCGCGTTCACCATATCGAGCAGCTCGTTTTCGAGTTCCGCCGTGCGTTCGTCCTTCGCTGAAGAGCCAACGGGGCGCAAGAGCGCCGATTTCGCCATGCCAGCGACCTTATCGAACGTGCCGCCGATGCCAACGCCAATCACGAGCGGTGGGCACGCATTTGCCGCCTTATGTCGAACGCAATCCATGACTTCATTGAGAATGCCCTGCTTGCCTGCGCCTGGCGGCAGCATAACCACACGCGAAGCGTTGTCGGACCCGCCACCTTTCAGCAGCACATGCAACCTGCATCCAGCTTTTTCGCTGAAATGAATATCGGTGAAAGCGGGCGTGTTGTCGCCGGTGTTCGTACGATCAAAAAACGCATCACGCACAACGCTCTTGCGAAGAAGCGCTTCGGTATATGCGCGAGCAACCGCATCATCAGTTTCCGCAAACACGTCGCCCGGCACGAGCACATCGGGACCTGCTTCAAGGCAGACCCAGCATGTTCCCGTATCTTGGCAAATGGGGACGCAATCGCGCTCAGCGATTTCCGCATTTTCGAGAAGCTGGTCAAGAACGAGGGCGCCACGTGATTCGCCCTCGGCCTTTCGGGCTTCCGCAAGCGAGCGTTTCACGTCGCACGGAAGCACGCAAGCGATATTCGGGATGGCCTCATACACGGCTTTCGCCACGGCCTGTTTAGTAATGAGTTTCGTAGTATCCATAAAGACAAGTATAGCCCGCACCCGCCGAATAAGCTTCGACGAATACGGGCTATATAAGATGCGCGAAATTATGCGACGCGAAAAGCGCTACTCAACCGCTTCGACGAACCAGGAAGTAATGCTCGTGGGGTGCGTGATGGCGGTGCCAACCACAACCGCCCACGCGCCCGCATCCATTGCAGCCTTCGCATCGGCAGGCGTATGCACGCGGCCCTCGCAGATAACGGGCTTGTCGGGGAATTCCGCAACAGCCTGGGCGACCAGCGCCACATCGGGGCCGTCGGCCATGCCGCAATCGATGGCAGCGCCAGGATGAGAAAGCGTTGTAGAGGCGATATCGCAACCAATGGCAAAAGCGTGGCGAATGTCCTCGATGGTCGAGCAGTCGGCCATAACAAGCACGCCCTTTTCTTTCAGCGGGCGCACGGTATCTTCCAGCGTTTTGCCATCGGGGCGAGGACGATTGGTAGCATCGATAGCGACGATATCAGCGCCAGCCGCGACGCACGCACGAGCATGACGCAAGGTCGGCGTAATGTAGACGCCGTCATGGCCTTCTTTCCAAATGCCAATAACGGGAACTTCGGTACGGCCCTTAATAGCAGAAATATCGGAAAGGCCCTGGCAGCGAATGCCGCCCGCACCGCCCAGCTCGCACGCGCGAGCCATTTGCGCCATGGTTTCGGGGTGGCGAAGCGGCTCGCCCATATACGCCTGGCAGCTCACGATAAGCTTGCCTTTGAGTTGTTCAATAATAGGATTCATTGCCCGTCTCCTAGTTCTTCAAAGTATCCAGCAGATTTTCCGCAGCTCCAATGAGCGGCGCATTATCGCCGAGCGACGCATCGACAATGGGCAAATCGGCGAGAACGCCCGGGGTGCGCTCCTTGAATGCCGACACCATCGCGTCATGCCAAATGGGGCCAGCCTTCGTAACGGACCCAGAAACTACAGCGATATCGGGATCAAAGATATTCGTCCAGCCAGCAAGCGCTAAGCCAAGAGCACGGCCCGCATTTTCAATGGTTTGACGTGCGATGTCTTCACCAAGTTGCGCACGATGAGAGATTTCGGCACCGGTTTGATGGACGCCGCATGCAGCATAGTAGCGTGCCTCAATGCCGCTGCCTGCCGCCACCGACTCAAGATTGCCATCGCCGGCATCCAAGGTATTCATCGTCGATCCGATTTCACCCGCGAAACCATGTTTGCCGCGAACGATTTTGCCATGGCAAATAATACCGCCGCCAAGGCCCGTGCCTGGAGCCATGACAACGGCCGTCTGCGCACCACGCGCCGCACCCCAACGTGCCTCGCCGAGCGCATGCGACTGCACATCTCCGAGCACAGCGCTCGGGCATTCGAAACGCTCACGCAGCGCATCGCCGAGCGGCTGGCCCGACCATCCGGGCATGATTTCATTCGCAAAAACGATATTGCCCGTATCCACGTCAACACGACCAGCCGTCGCAACGCCAACGCCCACGATGGTTTCGCCATGAGAAAGAGCCTCGGCACGCACATCATCGACAAGGTCGAGAATGCGAGCAAGCACGACTTCCCCACCCTGCTGCGCATCGGTAGGAATCGAGCGCTTCGAAAGAATGATGGGTGCAGCGTCGACGTTTTCATAACGCACGACGGCACACGCAATTTTCGTTCCGCCCACATCAACAGCAACAACACTGAATGGATATTCCAAAGGAAAACCTCCAAAACAATCCCGATCGCACAACGCCGCGACCGGGAATTCCCGCAAAAAAAACGGCCACACGCTATGAGCCAACCGCTTATGCGCCAAAAACAGCAAACGGCCACGAAGCGTGCCAGATTGCCCATCATGAAGCCACTCGTATTCCATACGCGGAAGCCCTGCACAAAGAGCAAGCTGATGCGCCTCGCGGCCGCACGGCGCCATAACGCCTCAAACGAAGAAGCGCCGCCCGTAAGGACGGCGCAACAAATCTACATCATGCCGTTCTGCTCGAGAACCGCACGAATGGCAGCAACGTCTTCGCCCTCGAGAGCCTGAACGGGCTCGCGCATCTGGTTCGTGTTGAACACGCCCATTTGCCACAGAGCGGTCTTGAACGCACCAACACCAGCACCAAAGCCGACGGTCGCCTTCACGACGCGAGTCACGAACATCAAGCGAGCGAGGTGGTCCTGAATCTGACGGACTTTCTCCCAATCACCAGCCTGGAAGGCCTTCCACTGCTCAACATAGCTGTAGGGGTCGATATTGGCGAGGCCCGGAACGGAGCCATCGGCGCCAGCCATGTAAGCACCATCGACACACACCTCGTGGCCAGTGAAGACCTGCAGAGGATGGCCAGCATCTCCATTCTCGAGGCACAGCCAACGGAAGCTCACGTCGTCGCCCGAGGAGTCTTTAACGCCCTGGATAACACCGTCTTCGCCGAGGCGAACGAGCATCGTGGGGTCGAGCTTCGTGTGAACGCAGACAGGAAGATCGTAAGCGAACAGCGGCAAATCGGTCTGCTCGCGAATGGCGCGGAAATGACGCTCTGTTTCCTTGGGGCCGCCCAGGGCATAGAACGGAGCGGTCGCGACAAGGCCGTCGACGCCATAGCCCGTAGCACGCTTGGCCTGGTCGACCACACGCAGGGTCTCCATATCGATAATGCCGGCAAGAACGGGAACGCGGCCATGAACCATGGCGACGGCCTCCTGCAGCACATGGTAGCGCTGAGCGTCGGTAAGGAAGGCAACCTCGCCCGAGGAGCCCAAGAAGAACAGGCCATCAACACCTGCGTCAATCATGCGGTTGATCGAGCGCTCGAGAGCCTCAAGATCAAGCGTACGCTCGGCGGTCAAAGGAATGACCACGGGAGGAATAACGCCATGGAATTTGCTTTCAGTCATGAGAAGACCCTTTTCTATTGGATACAGCAAACATCAAAATTGTAAGCCCTGGTCGGTACGCGTCAAGCGGTAAGCGGTAAATTCAGCCCAAGAACAAAGAAAGCTCGTCCCTGCATGTTCTGCCCAGGTTCCTATGGCATCGTCTGCGTTCATTCTGGTTTTATTCATAAGTTGAACGCAGTCAGCCGAGCGCATAGTGAGCGATGCGAACGGTAGCGAGGCGTGGTGCCATGGGAACCTGGGCAGAACATGAAAAAGCGCCGCCCTTACGAGCGACGCTTTTCATAAATATCCGTGTGGGGGTTATTGACCCAAATCGGGATGGAGCAAAGAAGGGGCAGCACCCAGAAGCAAACGAGTGTAATCGTCCTTCGGGTTGTTGAACACCTCGGCGGCGGTGCCGCGCTCGACTGCTTTACCCTTGTTCATGACGATGATGTTATCGGAAATATAGCGCACCGTCTGAATGTCATGGCTGATGAATACCATCGAAAGGCCCAGTTCTTTCTTCAGGTCGGTAAGCAGATTCAGAATCTGCGCGCGAACCGAAACGTCAAGAGCCGAAGTGGGCTCGTCGGCGATGATGGCATCGGGCTTCAGCGACAGAGCGCGGGCAATAGCAACGCGCTGACGCTGACCACCGGACATCTGGCCAGGCAAAGCCTCAAGAACGGAGCTCGGCAGACCGACCATTTCAATAAGCTCTTTAATGCGCTTCTCACGCTCAGCCTTCGTACCCACGTTGTGAACGATCATGGGGTCGAGCAGCTGATCATGAACAGTCATGCGAGCGTTTAGCGCCGTGGCGGGATCTTGAAAGACAACCGAAATAACGCGGCCGATGGTCTTGCGCATATCGGCCGTGCGCTTTGTGACGTCAACGCCCTTGAAGTACACCTTGCCAGACGTAGGCGCCTGCAGACCGCACATAACATTCGCCGTAGTGGACTTGCCGCAGCCAGACTCGCCAACAATGCCGATGGTTTCGCCAGGCATGAGTTTAATCGTGAGCCCATCAACAGCGGTCACCTTATTGGGATGCAGAATGGAGCCCGTGCGCGTATTGAACACGACACGAATATCATCGAGGAAGATGATAGGCGTCTGCTCTTTCGCATTCGAGGTTTCGGTCATTACTGCTCACCTCCGTACGGCGTAAGTCCAAGGCGCTTCATTTCTTCATCGGGCAGCTCGGCGTACCAATGGTTCGACGTGCCATCGTGCTTGAGAATCGGTCGAACGTCCGAATGCAGGTCGGGATGGCTCGAACGAGGCGCGAAACGATCGCCCTTCGGGAAATCCTTCGGCGAAGGAACGGAACCGGGGACCTGATGCAGGCGGCCCGAACCAGCCTCAATCGAAAGCACAGAACCCAGAAGGCCGCGGGTATACTCATGAATCGGATTGGTGAGAATATCGTTCACCGAACCCTGCTCGACAACCTGACCCGCATACATAACAGTAATAGAGTTCGCGACCTGAGCGACGAGCGCGAGGTCGTGGCTCACGAAGACCATTGCGAAGCCGAGTTCTTTCTGCAGGCGCTTCAGCAGGTCAACAACCTGCTTCTGAACCGTAACGTCAAGAGCCGTGGTAGGCTCGTCGGCGATAACGACCTTCGGGTCGCGAGTCAACGCCATAGCGATAAGCACGCGCTGACGCTGACCACCAGAAAGCTCATGCGGATAGGAATCAAGCGTACGCTTCGGATCCAAACCAACGAGCTTGAGCAGCTCCTCGGCAGAGCGGGTGCCGCCACGCTTGGTGAGCTGCTTCATTTGGGTCTTGATAAGCATCGAGGGGTTCAGCGAAGAGAGAGCGTCCTGATAAATCATGGCAATTTCGCGGCCGCGAAGCTGGTTCTTTTCCTTCTCAGTCATCGCAAGCAGGTTCTTGCCCTGATACAGAATCTCGCCAGATACCTGCGCTTTGGGGTCGAGCAGGCCCATGATGGTGAGAGACGTGATCGACTTGCCGCAGCCCGATTCGCCAACCAGACCCATGGTCTGATGAGGGCGAACCTTGAAGCTCACGTTGTCAACGACGTTCACATCGCCATGGCGCGGGAACTTGATGCAAAGGTTCTTCACTTCAAGAATAGGTTCTGCGGTAATGTTCGATGCGGCACGGTCGGTACGTTGGCTCTCGACGATCTTAAGCTGGGCCAAACGCTCCTCCAAAGAGGCGGCCTGGGCCTGGTACGCAAGCACGGGGTTGGCAACAAGGCGGTCAGCCTCGCGGTCGCTGTTCAGGTCGGAGTCGCTTGCCTTGATGGCAGCTTTCGGGGCGGCGGCCATGGCATCGGTCATGCCTTCGGAAAGAATATTCAGGCACAGCACCGTAATCATGATGGCCAAGCCCGGGAACAACGCCTGCCACCAACGGCCAGCAAGCACGCCAGCTCGAGCGTCGGCAAGAATATTGCCCCACGTGGGAGTAGGCTCAGGAATGCCAGCAGAGATGAACGAAAGCGAGGCCTCGAAAACAATGGCATCTGCCACGAGCACGATGGTAAAGACCAAAACCGGCGCGATGCAGTTACGCACAACGTGCTTCCACAGAATCCACGGGGCACGAGCGCCGGAAACGACAACTGCGCGCACGTAATCTTTGCCGTATTCGCTCACAATGTTCGCGCGAACGATGCGAGCGATTTGAGGAATGTACAGAAAACCAATGGCGAAAATCAGCGATGGCAGGTTGTTGCCGAAAACGATGACGAACGTAGCAGCCAAAGCGATACCCGGGAACGACATGATGATGTCGAGGATGCGCATGATGACTTCAGAGATCCACTTGCGCGAAACGGCGGCAAGCGAGCCGATGATAGAACCGCACACAAGCGCAAACGCGGTAGCACCAAGACCGATGGTCAGCGAGTAACGCGCGCCATACATCATGCGCGAAAGTACGTCGCGACCCTTGTCGTCGGTACCGAAGAGGAATTCCCCATCGGGAGCCTGACGGGCGGTGTAAATCGCCAACGGGTCATGCGGCGCAATGAAGTTCGCAAAACAAGCGATGAGCACGACGGCGACAAGCACGACAAGGGAAATACGCGCGCCGATAGACATCGCCTTCCAGCGACGGAAGTGCACCTTGCCGGCGCCGTCTTCCATTTTCTTAGTAAGGTTTCCTCGAAGTTGAGCTGCCATGCTACACCGTCCTGATTCGCGGATCGATCAGGATATAGAGCATATCCACCACGATATTGATGATGATGAACGTCACGGCAACAACCAGCACGACACCCTGAACGAGCATGGTGTAGTTGGACTGAATGCCGGACAGAATAGCCATGCCCATGCCGGGCAGGTTGAAAATGACCTCAATAACGACCGCGCCGCCGATAAGGTAGCCAATGCGAAGGCCAAGAACGGTAACGGGCGTAATAAGGGCATTGCGCAGCACGTTGCGGCCAATAACGACACCCTTCGGAATGCCGGCGCCAAGCGCGGTGCGCACGTAGTCTTTATCGAGTTCTTCGACCATAGAGGTACGAATAACACGAGTGAGCTGGCCAGTGACGGGAATAGCCAGTGCGATAGCGGGCATCGCCATGCGGGCGAGCCAGCCAGCCGGGTCTTGCGCAAAGCTGGGCAGCGCACCGGATGCGGGCAGCACATGCAGCATAGACGAGAACAGCAAGATCATGAGAACCGCCAGCCAGAAAGAGGGCGTAGCGATAGCCGCGATTGAGAACACGCGGATAACTTGGTCGGGCCATTTGTCTCGATACACGGCGGAAACAATGCCGAGGATGGTCGCAAGAACCACCGCGATAATCAAGCCCATAAACGTAAGCTGCAGCGTAACCGGCAGTGCCTGCGCAACGCGATCGGTGACCGATGCGTTGTTGGCGCCATAGGTGCCAAGGTCGCCCTGAACAAGGCCGACCATGAAGTTGCCGTACTGCACAAGCACCGGATCATTCAAGCCATGCTCTTCACGATACTGAATGACCTGAGCTTCTGACGCATTTTCGCCAAGGACCGAATATGCCTGGTCGATCGGCGAAAGCGACATGAGGAAAAACACGAGGATAGTGACGCCGATGATCATGATTGGCAGAGCGATCAAGCGTCGGCCAATCAATCTGAGGAGGTTGCTCACCGTGTTCCCCCTTTCGCAATCATGCGGGCATTGCCCGCTTCCCTAAAAAACAAGCCTGCGCTTCCCCGTCAAAGGCAAGAGAACAGACTTATCAATTATACAGAAAATGCCGCTCACCGATGAATAAGAACCGCTGTTTTCTCGAGATGAATTCGAACGCAGACCCCCTCCCCCGCAGACGGATTAAATTCGACGGCAAACGGCAATATTCAAGCGCGAACGGATAGTTCACTCTCCATCGAATTCAAGTTTTCGCCATGGAAACCGCACATCAACGTTTCAACAACAAAAAAAGGAACGCGCCGAAGCGCGTTCCTTAAAACATCAGGTGACTTCTCTGCGTTAGTTGGCAGCAGCGGAAGCGTCGATGAAGACCAGGCCCGTGGTCGCGATGGGCTTGAAGCCTGCGATCTTGTCGGCCCAGTAGCCGGTTGCAACCTCGCGATGGAACAGCGGGTACAGCGGGCAGTATTCGGCGATGATGTCGAAGCACTGGTTCCACAGCTCCTGCTGAGCCTTCTCGTCGGCCTCTTCGCGAGCCTCCTGCATGAGCTCCTGGAGCTCCTTCCACTTGCCGTCGGCAGCCTTAGCCCAGCAAGAACGACCGCGGGTCCAGGTGTTGTCGCCGTACCACCAGCTCATGAGCAGGTCGGGGTCGTTGCCGAAGCAGGTCGGGTCGCCAGGGGTGAGCATGACGTCGTAGTCAAGCACGGAATCGGACTCAGCGAGAGCAGACCAGTTGATCTTCTCTTCCTGAATCTCGCACTTAACGCCAGCAGCCTCGAGGTCGTTCTTGATCTGAGCAGCAAGGCCCTTGACCCAGTTGTTGTTGGTGAGAAGCTTGAAGGAAAGGTCGCTCACGCCGGCCTCTTCGAGCAGCTTCTTGGCCTTCTCGGTGTCATAGGTGTACACCGTTTTAGCCTCGTGATAGTTCTTGTGGTCCTTGGGCAGGAAACCAGTAACCTTGCTTGCATGACCAGCCATCTGGTTGCTGATGAGCTTGTCAACGTCGATAGCGTAGAAGAATGCCTGACGAACGCGATAGTCGTCGAAAGGAGCCTTCAGCGTGTTGAACATAAGGAACGGCTGGTTGAAGCCCTGAACGTACTCAACGGTAGCGCCAGCAGCGGAAAGCTGGTCGGCGTTGGCGTCGGGAACGTTCTCCATAACCTGAACCGTGGCCTCCTGCAAAGAGGTGGTACGGGCGGTTTCGTCGAGCTGGATGAACCACTGCATCTTGTCGGCGGTAGCCTTGTGCTCGCCGTTGTAGTTGGCGTTGGGCAAAAAGTCAATTTCGCCGCCGTCGTCGCCATTGATGGAGTCGTACATCCACGGACCAGAGCCGATGGGCTTGGTCTTCAGGTCGTCCTCGGTGAGGCTCTTCGGGAAAACCTTAACGACGGATAGACGACCCTCGAGCAGGCTTTCGAAGGGGTACTTCAGCGTGAAGGTGACGGTGGTGTCGTCCTTCTCGGCAACGGCGTCGATGAAGGAAAGGAATGCACCGTAGGTGGCGTCGGCCATGTTGAGCTCGAACGCGTTCACAACGTCAGCGGCAGTAACCGCGGTGCCGTCGGAGAACTTAGCACCGTCGCGAAGAGCAACTTCATACTCGGTTTCGGAAACCTTGACCGGCTTGTCGGCAGCCAGGGCATTGTAGGTCTTGTAGGTGTGCAGATCGAGGTCGTACAGGCCCTCGAAAACATGCCAGGTAGCAGCAAGCATCAGAGCAGAGCTGTTGCCAATGGGGTTCACGTTGGTGGACGTGTAAGAGCAAGCGCCGGTCAGCGTGCCGCCCTCAGCCGCGGTCGCGGTGGAGCCGGTAGCACCTTCAGAGCCAGCGTCGCTTCCGCCGCCGCAACCAGCAAGGCCCAGGCCAACAGTGGCAGCAGCCACAGCGGAGCCAGCAACGAACGTGCGGCGATCGAGGTTAAACGAGTTTTCCATGATCCTCCCTTTCAAAAAGGTACAGTCGATGCCCAACCTTCCAAGCAAAGCATCAAAGCGCCCACGGCTCATATTGGAGGCCGTGCAAGTAAGGCGCGGGCAAAATTCAAAAAAGAACCCTGCCCGAGCCCAGCACGAATGCATCGCTCCCCGTGCGCAATGCCCTTCCCTCTTCAAGCCGACAAGTAGAATACCCCAAATTCGAAACGTTTCAGGCGTGGGGTAATGACTTGTAATATTTAAGGGTGCTTTCGGCGGTAAGCGGCATCTTTAACCGCACGAACGGCACAAAAAAGGCTGGCCATTCGGCCAGCCTTTTTTCAATCAAGCGTGCTGAGCTCGTTTTGTCGAAAAGCCCAAAGGGCGATTCAAAAAAGAGCTTACGCGTTGAAGAGCTCGATGGTGTCGCCGTCTTTCAGCGTAACCATGGCCTTCTTCCAGGTGCGGGTGCGACCCGGCTGCATACGAACGCGCTTCGGCTTCGACTTGACGTTCAGGGTGTTCACCTTCGTCACGGTCACATTGAAGATAGCTTCGATGGCCTGGCGAATCTCAACCTTGTTGGAGTCTTTGGCGACTTCGAAGGTGTAGGTGTTCTTATTCATCATGTCGTAGCTGTGCTCGGTGATAACCGGGCGAATGATGACCTCGCGGGGATCCTTCATTATGCAAGCACCTCCTCGAGGCGTTCCAGGGCGGCCACGGTCAGAACGAGCTGCTTGTTGTCGACGAGCTCGTAGGTGTTGGCGGCCGAGACGGGAATGATGTTGACGTTCTCGAGGTTGCGGAACGAAAGGAAGGTGTTCACGTCGTCGTCAGCGATAACAACGGTAGCACGAACCTTGTCGAAGCCCAGGGCCTCCATGGAAGCCTTCGCATCTTTGGTGCGAGGAGCCTCGAAGGCGAACTGGTCAACCACGGTGAGCTGCTCGTCGGCCAGCTTAGCGGAAAGCGCAGAGCGCATAGCAAGCTTGACTTCCTTGCGGTTCACGCGAAACGCGTAAGAACGGGTGTGGGGACCGAACACGGTGCCGCCGCCAACCCACTGAGGGGAGCGGATGGAACCCTGGCGGGCACGACCGGTGCCCTTCTGACGCCACGGCTTCTTGCCGCCGCCGCGAACTTCGCCACGGGTCTTGGTGTTAGCAGTGCCCTGACGCAGGCCGGCGCGATAGGCACGCACGACCGTGTGCATCACGTGGATGTTCGGCTCGATGCCGAACACGGCGTCGTTCAGCTCGACGGATTTAACCGTCTTGCCCGCGACGTCTTTGATGTCAATAGTAGCCATTGTGGTGTTTCTCCTAATAAAGCGGGGCACTAGGCCATGCGGACGCGAACGATGCCGTTCTTGCCGCCCGGGACGGCGCCCTTCACGAGGATCAGGTTCTGCTCAGCGTCAACGCGAACAACCTCGAGGTTCTTCACGGTAACGGTGTCGCAGCCCATGTGACCCGGAAGGCGAACGCCCTTGAAGACGCGGGAAGGCGTGGCGCACTGGCCGATAGAGCCGGGAGCGCGATGGAAGTGAGCACCGTGTCCGCCAGGGCCGCCAGCGAAGCCATGGCGCTTGATAACGCCAGCGAAGCCTTTACCCTTGGAAGTGCCGGTAACGTCGACCTTCTTCACGTCGGCGAAAGCTGCAACGGTCTGCAGGTCGCCGGTCTTGTACTCAGAAGCATTCTCGACGCGAACCTCACGCAGGTAGCGAACAGGCTCGGTGCCGAGCTTGGCGAAATGGCCGCCCATGGGCTTGGTGATCTTCTTGGGCTTGATGGCGCCAAAACCAAGCTGAACAGCTTCGTAACCGTCGGTAGCAGCGGTCTTCACCTGGCAAACCTTGTTGGGCTCAGCCACGATGATAGTGACGGGCACAACCTGGTCGTCCTCGTTGAAGATCTGAGTCATACCGATCTTTTTGCCGTAGATAGCGTTGATCATCTCATGCACTCCTTACAGCTTGATCTCGATGTCGACACCAGCCGGGAGGTCGAGGCGCATCAGCGAATCAACCGTGTTCGGGGTGGGCTCGAGAATGTCGATCAGGCGCTTGTGCGTGCGCATCTCAAACTGCTCGCGAGAGTCTTTATCCTTGTGCGGGCCTTTGACGACGCAGTACAGGTTGCGCTCGGTGGGCAGAGGGATAGGTCCGGAAACCTTGGCACCGGTCTTCTGGGCGGTGTCGACGATGAGCTTGGTGGACTGATCCACGATCTCATGGTCGTAGCCCTTCAGGCGGATGCGAATCTTCTGATTAGCCACTTTCATTTCCTCCATGAATTAAGCGGTTCGCCGATTAGGCGTTGCCGCCGGCCTTGCTGATAATATCCGCAGCCACGTTCTTGGGAACGGGCTCGTAGGAATCGAACTGCATGGTGTACGTCGCACGGCCCTGCGTACCAGAACGCAGGTCGGTGGCGTAGCCGAACATCATACCCAGAGGCACCTTCGCAGAGATGACCACAGCGCCGCTGCGCTGCTCCTGGCCCTGAATCATGCCGCGGCGGCTCGGGATGTCGCCCATAACGAAGCCGGTGTACTCATCGGGAGTTTCGACTTCGACAGCCATGACGGGCTCGAGGATGACGGGGTCAGACTTGCGCAGAGCGTCCTTGATGGCCATAGAGCCAGCAACCTTGAAGGCGGCTTCAGAGGAGTCGACTTCATGGTAAGAACCGTCGATGAGCTCGACGCGAACGTCCTCGACCGGGTAGCCAGCCAGAACGCCAGAATGCAGCGCTTCCTGGATGCCCTTGTCGATAGCGGGGATGTATTCCTTGGGAACAACGCCGCCGACGATCTTGTTCTCGAACAGGTAGCCCTTGCCAGCTTCCTGCGGGTACATGTTGATGACCGCATGGCCGTACTGGCCGCGACCACCGGACTGACGCACGAACTTGCCTTCGGCGCCGAGCACTTCGTGGCCCGGACGCTCGCGGTAAGCAACCTGCGGCTTGCCGACGTTCGCTTCGACCTTGAACTCACGGAGCAGACGGTCGATGATGATTTCGAGGTGCAGCTCGCCCATGCCAGCGATGATGGTCTGGCCGGTCTCGTGGTTGGTGGACACGCGGAAAGTCGGGTCCTCCTCAGCCAGCTTCTGCAGCGCGAGGCTCATCTTGTCCTGCTCAGCCTTGGTCTTAGGCTCGACAGCAATGTCGATAACGGGATCAGCGAACTCCATGGACTCAAGGATGATAGGAGCATCCTCGGAGCACAGGGTGTCGCCCGTGGTGGTGTTCTTCAGGCCAACAACGGCAACGATGTCGCCAGCAGCACAAGTATCGATGTCGACTCGCTGGTTGGAGTGCATCTGCAGCAGGCGGCCGATACGCTCGTTCTTGTCCTTGGTAGCGTTGACCACGTAGGAACCGGAATCAAGCTTGCCCGAGTACACACGCAGGTACGTGAGCTTACCAACGAAGGGGTCGGTCATAATCTTGAAGGCCAAAGCCGAGAAGGGAGCCTTCGGGTCGGCTTCGCGGGTGTCTTCCTCGCCAGTCTCGGGGTTGGTGCCCTTGATGGCCGGAACGTCGCCCGGAGCAGGCAGGTAATCGACAACGGCGTCGAGGAGTTCCTGAACGCCCTTGTTCTTGTAAGCGGAACCCACGAAGACGGGGTTGATCTTGCAAGCGATTACACCCTTGCGCAGAGCAGCCTTGAGCTCTTCAACGGAGAACTCTTCGTCCATGAGAACCTTCTCCATGAGTTCGTCGTCGCAGTCGGCTGCGGCGTCCACGAGCTCCTGGCGGTAGATGGCAGCATCGTCGGCAAACTCGGCCGGGATGGCATCCATCGGCTCGGGGTAGGTCATGCCCTTGTCATCGGCCTTGAAGTCCCATGCAGTCATGGTAACGAGGTCGATAACGCCCCAGAAGTTGTCCTCAGCGCCCATGGGCAGCTGAGCGGCAACTGCATTCGCGCCCAGGCGATCCTTCATCGTCTGAATCGCATGCAGGAAGTCGGCGCCGACGCGGTCATACTTGTTGATGAACGCGATGCGAGGAACGCCATAGCGCTCGGCCTGACGCCAAACGGTCTCAGACTGAGGCTGAACGCCAGCGACGGCGTCGAAAACGGCAACGGTGCCGTCGAGAACACGGAGGGAACGCTCGACCTCAGCGGTGAAGTCAACGTGGCCCGGGGTGTCGATGATCTGGAAGCGATAGGTTTCGCCATCTTTCTTCCAGAAGCAGGTGGTAGCAGCAGCGGTAATAGTTACGCCGCGCTCCTGTTCCTGAACCATCCAGTCCATGGTGGCAGCGCCATCGTGGACCTCGCCGATTTTGTGCGTCTTGCCCGTGTAGTACAGGATACGCTCGGTCGTGGTGGTTTTGCCGGCATCGATGTGAGCCATGATGCCAAAGTTACGGGTGAGATTAAGGTCGTTTGCCTTTGCCATTATCTCTCACGCCCTACCAACGATAGTGCGAGAATGCACGGTTGGATTCAGCCATCTTGTAGAGGTCTTCGCGCTTCTTGACAGACGCGCCAGTGTTCTCGGCGGCGTCCATGATTTCAGCAGCAAGACGCTGAGCCATGGTGTGCTCCTTGCGCTTACGGGAGAAGTCGACGATCCAACGGATGGCGAGGGTGGTGGCGCGACGGGGGTTGACTTCCATCGGCACCTGGTAGGTTGCGCCGCCAACACGCTTGGGCTTGACCTCAAGAGTGGGGCGAACGTTGTCCATAGCCTTCTTGAAGACACTGAGGGCGTCCTGCTGGGTCTTCTCGGCGACGATGTCGAACGCACCGTAGACGATGCGCTCGGCGAGGGACTTCTTGCCGTCGAGGAGGACTTTGTTGATCAGCTGAGTGACCAAACGGTTGTTGTACACGGCGTCCGGCTGAACTTCGCGGCGGACTGCTGCTGCACGACGAGGCATAAATGTGCTCCTTGGTGATTGTGCGCGCTTCCGGGGATTTCCCCATTAGGCCTTTATCGGCCCGCGCGACTTACTCATACTTATTTCGGGCGCTTAGCACCGTAACGGCTGCGAGCCTGCATGCGGTTATTCACAGCAGCGCAGTCGAGGGCGGCGCGAATAATCTTGTAACGCACGCCCGGGAGGTCCCTAACACGGCCACCGCGGATAAGCACCATGGAGTGCTCCTGCAGGTTGTGACCGATGCCAGGAATGTAGGCGGTAACCTCCATGCCGTTGACGAGACGAACACGAGCAACCTTACGGAGTGCAGAGTTCGGCTTCTTCGGGGTGGTGGTGTACACACGCGTGCACACGCCACGCTTCTGGGGGTTGCCCTTGAGCGCCGGGGTCTTCTTCTTGTCGACCTTCTTGGCGCGGCCCTTGCGGACCAGCTGGTTAATAGTAGGCAAAGCTTCTCCTTCAAATCTTACGGCTTGCCGGCACTTTCCAGCGACCTGCGCAAGCTCGTTCTTGCCTGGGCTGAGTGGGTCAGCCCCTCCCCTGGCCTTGCGCTTCCCAAGCTCAATGTTCAACCCAGGAGCTCGAAAACCGTTCGGCCTTGCCTGCGGCCTGGCAGCACGCCGGCGCAAGCAAACGTCCCTCGCGAAACGCAAGGCGAAACTTTACCATCGTCAAAATAGAGTGTCAAACGCCACGCACCCGGGCGTATCTATGCATCTTAGATATCGTTTTCCCAGTTCACAGCCCTTTTGATCATAATTACGTCGAGGAATTGTGAACGTGTCGGCAAAAAAATCTTGAACCAATCAACGCTTTGTGGAAGGAAACGCAAAAATGCAATGTATATATTGCATTACGAAGCGGAAGCCCATTCCCATGCACCTCACAAGGCAAGGCCACGCTCGAAAGGCACGTTTTCCAGCGCGAAAATTACGGCAGTATGCCGTCGCGAGACAACCATTGCAAGAATCGCGGGCACACTCGTTTTTTAAGGCACGCCCGCCAATAGTCGCTCTTCCGAAACACAACCGTTGATTGTCGCTTTCCCAAATCGCCCCCATAAAGAAAGGAAGCCGCAAAACGCAGCTTCCAGAACAATATGTAATTTCAAAGAACGCGTAAACCCGTTACGCAAGCTCGCTATTTCGCAAAACCAATTTTCTTTTCGTCTTCGGTATTGAAAAGCTGGCGATGCTCGTCAGACTCTTCGATCCCATGGCGATCGGCATAGCCCGTAAGCATGAGCGTCAAGGCGCCGTCGCCCGTGATATTGCACGCAGTGCCGAAGCTATCTTGCAGGGCGAATACGGTGAGCACGAGCGCCGTGGCCGTATCGCCGAAACCGAGCACGCCCGTAATAAGGCCAAGCGATGCCATAACGGTGCCACCGGGAACGCCGGGAGCGCCAATGGCGAATACGCCAAGCAGCAGGCAGAACAAAATCATGGTAGAAAGCTCGGGCATGGATCCATTGATCATCTGACCAATGGTCATAACGAAGAAGACTTCCGTGAGCACCGAGCCACACAAATGGATGTTGGCGAACAGCGGAATGCCGAAGCTTACCATATCGCGACGCAGCGGAGGCGCAGCGCGATTGGCGCCCTGAAGCGCAACGGCGAGCGTCGCAGCGGATGACATGGTGCCAACAGCCGTCAAATACGCGGGGCCGTATTGGCGAAGAACCTTCAACGGATTCTCTCCCGAATAAGCACCGGCGATTCCGTACAGAATAGCAAGCCAGATGTAATGGCCGACGATGACAATAAGCACCACCGCAAGGAACACGGGCAGCTGACGCGTAATGGTGCCCTCATATGCAAGACCGCAAAACGTCGTAGCGATAAAGAACGGCAGAATCGGAATAACCACGCGCGTCACAATGGCCAAAACGATACGCTGGAACTCGTCGAGAAGCTTGCACATGAGATCGGCATGCGTCCATACCGCAGCAAGGCCAAGCAGAATGGAAAGCACAAGCGCACTCATAACAGGCATGATTTGCGGAATATCGAGCTGGAATACGATATCGGGCAGCTCTTTGAGCCCATCAACCGACGTGGCGATAGACAGGTTGGGAATGATCGCGTAACCGGCGAGCATCGAGAACAGCGCAGCGCCAATGCTCGAGCAATACGCGATAAGCACAGCCACGCCCAGAATGCGCGACACGTTCGAGCCGAGCTTGGTGATGGATGGAGCAATAAAGCCGATGATAATAAGCGGAACACAGAACATAATGACCTGGCCGAGCACGTACTTGACCGTCACAACCACGTTCATAACCGCCTCGTTGGCAACAAGGCCAACGAGAATGCCCGCGACCACCGCTACGAGCAAGATAAACGGCAGACTGGTGAAAAACTTCTTCATGAAAACCTCCGTGCTAATATGCGGCACAAGCCCGAAAACGCAAACAATACCATGTTATGCGGCCCACAACGACGAGGCATGAGGACTCATGGATTAATGGACGAAAACGTTCGTGAAAGCCAGCCAGAAGAAGACGACGCACGCCGGCACAGCGCCTAAGCGACGTGAAAGGCGTACATCATAATCGACTGATTCGCGATTGCATTCGCGTCCCAAGTTTTCACGGTATTCACACTGGAATACGGGTCGTTGATTTGAATCGTGCCGTCACTCGAAATGCCTCGCGCAACGAAGAAGTGACCGCTATCGGTGAAATCACCAGGACCTACGTTAACGATCACGACGAAGCCGTTTTTGAGATAGCGAACGAGGCTTGCTGCGGAGGGAGAGAATTCCTCGCACGCAAGGCCAAGCTTTCCGGCATCATTAACAAGAAATTCGCCGATGGTCCCTTCCCCATCGACCGCATACCCATCGGCGGTCGCAAGAGCGGCCATGTCGGCGGGCGACTTGTCGGTTTTGCCCGTGAGCGCCATATAGACCATAGAAAGCGACGTGGGACAGCATCCCGTAGAACCAAGAGCGGCGCCGCAATACTCGACATAGCCCCAACGCTGATCCCATTGTTTCAAGTCGGGAACCGATCCCCGCGCCACGGTATCAGAGTACGCCGCACCCGAACTTGCAGGATATCGATCGGGAAAATCGGCAACATAATCAAGAGCCTCGGGGTCTTTAGCGGCAAGTTCCAGCATTTTCTGCTGGTAGTGCTCCCCCGTTTTACCAAGAGCGACAACATTATTCACAATGCTCACGATACGCGGGTCATCAGATTGAGCTTCGAGAGATTCGCGCGTTTTTGCATCTAAACCCGCGGGCAATAGAGAGAAATCCGCAATTTCCGCATCACCAGAAGCATCCCCGTCTTCGCCTGGAACGCTTTCTACTTCCTCAAAAGTATCCAACGAGGCAATTTCGGGAGTATGCCCGAAACGAGAAGCAACAACCATCAGCGAAAAGATAACAAGAACCGCAACGACACAAATGACGACAGATCTCGGAATCGACGAGAGAGACGACAGCGAAGCCGCGATATAACGAACACCACGATAATCGGAACGAAACGACCTGCCATGCATCCGTGAATGAGAATTATGACTACCGGCATGATCTCCACCGGCATCTCGGGCATTCTTGGGTCGATGAGCACTGCGCCCCGAAAGATCGAAAATATCATCATCAAAGGAAACGTCTTTTTTCGAAGCCTGCCTACGCTCAAGGCGGATGCGAGCAGCATCACGCGTTTCGTTTTCGATTGATATTTTCTTGTCTTCGTCGTTCGGCAGCACGCTCGAATCCTTCTTATATAGATAACAGCAATTCGTATCAGCAATAAGCCAGCTAGAGGCGCTTGGCTTTTTCAATCGTTGCCAAAAGGCTCTCGATGACCGCCGAACGCATGCCTTTCTCCTCGAGCACGCGAAGGCCTTCGATGGTCGTGCCGGCAGGCGAGCACACGGCATCTTTCAGCGCGGCGGGATGCTGGCCCGTTTCGAGCACCATACGAGCCGAGCCCGCAACGGCAGCCGCGGCCATGCGATATGCCGATGCCCTGGGCAACCCTTCGGCAACGCCAGCATCGGCCATGGCCTCGATGAACATATATACATATGCTGGAGAACAACCAGCGACGGCAGTTGCGGCATCGAAAAGGTGCTCAGAGAGCACCTCGCCTTCGCCAAACGATTGGACGAAAGCCATGACGCGAGCCTTGTCGGCCTCGTCAAGCCCGTCGCCATACGCAACAGACGTCATACCGCAGCCAATGGCAGCAGGTGTATTGGGCATCAATCGCACGATTTTTTTCGCGCCCGTTTTTTCGGCAAGCCATGAAAGCGTTTTACCAGGAGCAATGGAGACTACGATCGCCTCGCTCGAAAGCGAGGGCGCGACTTCGGCAATAACCGAGTCGTACATTTGAGGTTTGACGGCCAAAATAACCATCTCGGCTTTTGCCGCATCGCCATTGTTCGAAGCCACATTGACACCGAATTCCTCATGAACGGCATCGAGCGTTTTCTGCGTACGCGCGGAAACGATGATATCGCCAGATTCGCACAAGCCAGCAGAAAGCACGCCAGAAAGCATAGCACGGCCCATATTGCCGCACCCAACAAAACCAATCTTATGCATGAGGCCCACCTTAAAAGAGGAAGTTCGAACTAGCATCGCAGAGCCTTCCCGCCCGCGTCGAAGACATCAGACCGTAGCACAAAGCCGCATGGAGAACGCTCTGGAAGCGATTCATCCGCAAATGCTGCAACCCATTCCCAAAACGTTCTTTCGCATCGTTTCAGGAATGGGTTGCGGAATAACCCGCAATATCGCGTCGCAGACGATACCGCGCGAAAGCAAGAGGCCGGCCCCGAAAGGCCGGCCTTTCAATTAAGCCGCGAGAATCGGCGCAGCAACCTGCTTCTTGCGCGAAAGGACGCCCGGCATCCATACGCTCTTGCCAGTGACATCGATGCCGAAGACCTTGTTCACGAATTCGGTATCGCCTTCGCAAATGAACTGGCTGCCCTCAGCCAGAATGTCGGTCGCGAAGAAGAGCACGAATTGGTAGCCCTTCTCGGCAACGAGAGCCTTGATGGCCTCGCGAATCTCAGCCTCGCGACCAAGCACGGCCTGAAGGTCGACGGTTTCGAACTGGCCGATATAAACCTTGTTGCCGTTCGAAAGCTCGAATTCCTTCGCATCGGCGTTCACGATTTTATCGACAGGCAGCTCGGCCAGGTTGGAGCGGCACTTGAAGATGCTCATGCCGTACTCCACCGGGTCAACGCCAACGAATTCAGCCGTTTTCGCGATGATGTCGCGGTCGAAATTCGTGGTGGTAGGAGACTTCATGATCACCGTGTCGGTGAGCATGGCGCCCAACAGCACGGCAGCGATAGCCTTAGGCATTTCGATGCCCTCGATGCCGAACTCGCGAGCAACAATCGCGCAGGTCGAGCCAACAGGCATGGCGTTGTAGCGCAGCGGCTGCGCGGTGGTAAGGCCGCCCAGGCGATGGTGGTCGACGATTTCGACGATCTCGGCATTCTCGAGACCCTCGGCAGACTGCAGCGCCTCGCTGTGGTCGACAAGAATCACCTTATCGCCTTCGCCCACACCCTCGATGAGGCGCGGGGTCTCGATGCCATTCTCGGAAAGAATCCACTCGGTCTCGGGCGGGAGACCGCCGAGGCGAACAGCTTCGTACGTCACATCCTCGCCGTTCTTCTTGGCGAGTTCATTCTTCAGATAGGCATAGCCAATCGCAGCCGAAATCGCATCGTTATCGGGATTCTTGTGACCGAACACCAGAATCGAAGGCATAGGGTTTCCTCCTTGTTTCACTTCATACAAATCGTAGCAAAACAGTGTACCATGGCAGAATCACGCGAGCCCGTTCGTGTGCAATGACCCATAGAATTCCCAGCAGAAAGGCCAAACATGAGGATTCTTGGCATTCGAGATATCATCGGCCCCATTATGATTGGCCCATCGAGCAGCCACACCGCGGGCGCGCTTCGCATCGCGAGCATGTGCCGCCGTTTGCTCGCGGGCGAGCCTCGCCAGGTGGCCTTTCATCTATACGGCAGCTTTGCCCACACCTATCGCGGACACGGCACCGACAAAGCCCTTGTCGCAGGCCTGCTCGGCATGGCGGCCGACGACGAACGCATTCGCGATTCATTCGAAATCGCCAAACAACAAGACTTGAGTTTCACATTCGAGCCGCGCCCGAACGAACCGATGCCCCACCCCAACACCGTATGCATCGAAGTCACCGATTCCACGGGTTCTCATGTTTCCATGCGTGGAGAAAGCATTGGCGGAGGCGCAGCGGTCATCACGCGCATCAACGGCATCGACGTGCGCCTGACGGGCGAATATCACAGCATCGTCGTGAAGCAACGCGACGTGGCAGGCGTGCTCGCGCACATCGCGACATGCCTTTCGGTATTCGACGTGAATATCGCCACCACAAAGCTGTTCCGCGAACGAAAAGGCGAGCTCGCCTACACCATTATGCAAACCGATGACGAAATCGACGAGCGCGTGGCCGCAAGCATCGCGAAGCATCCAGACATCTTCGACGTGCGCATCGTGAAAAGCGACCGAGCGAGCGAAGCGGTTGCCCCCGTGAAAGGCAATGCGGAAAACGCCGGCGGTTTCGCCGCCGAATTCACCCCGCAGGAAGCCGCCGCCCGTTTTGAAGAACTCGATTTTGCATGCGGGGCAGAAATGCTCGCCTATTGCGAACATGAAGGCATCGCAATTTCTGAGGCAATGTGCCGCCGCGAACGGTGCATGCTTGCAGCCGATGGCGTCGCGGTCGACAACACGCGACGCTATTTGGAACGCGTGCTTTCCGTTATGCGCGAATCGGCAACCGCGCCCATAGCATCGCCCGTGCGTTCGATGGGCGGCCTCATTGGTGGAGAGGCAGCCGCGCTTTCGAAGCTCGAGGCCAAAACGGATAGCGGCACGGCCAACGCATGCATCGCCGACCCCATGCTCGCCCGCGCAACCACGTATGCCATGGCGGTGCTCGAAACGAACGCGTCTATGGGGCGCATTGTCGCGGCCCCCACAGCCGGTTCTTCAGGTGTCGTGCCCGCAATGCTTTTAGCGGCGCAAGATAAACATGGATCCAGCGATGAAGAGCTCATCAACGCTTTAGCGAACGCAGCCGCAATTGGGTATTTGATCACGAGGAATGCTACGGTTGCCGGAGCCGAAGGCGGCTGTCAAGCCGAAGTTGGCGCCGCGAGCGCCATGGCCGCAAGCGCGGCATGCGAGCTTTTCGGAGGAACGCCCGCACAATGCTTCGCCGCAGCGAGCAATGCGCTTTGCGGGCTCATGGGCCTTGTGTGCGACCCCGTCGCAGGCCTGGTCGAAGCGCCCTGCCAGAAGCGCAACGCCACGGGCGTCGCCAACGCAATCGTATCGGCGCAAATCGCGCTTGCGGGCATTGGCAACCTCGCGAACTTCGACGAAACCGTTGAAGCCATGCGGCGCGTGGGCAATTCCCTTCCCTTCGAGCTTCGAGAAAGCGCACTCGGCGGCCTTGCCGCAACGCCTTCCGCATGCGCATTCTGCGAAGGCTGCATGAACTAGCAAACCAGCAGGATGTGTTAAATGCTCGTAGCATTTAACACATCCGTCTCGCCCTTTTCGCACAGGAACGCTAGCGAACCACTTCCCCTTTATAGCCCGTGATGCCACCGATATTCTCAACCTTGGTGTAACCCGAACGCTTCAAAAACGAGAGCGCTTGACCGCTTCTCGACCCCGTGAGGCAATGGACGAAAATCGGAGTCTCCTTTTCCGGATATTCCTGAAGCACGCGCTTAATATCGTTAAGGGGAATATTGACGCTCCCGGGAATATGGCCCTGTCCATATTCTTCTTCACTACGCACATCGATCAAAACCGCACCATCGGTCGCGCGCCATCGGTCAACGCCTCTGTTAATGGTGGCTCCTGTAATCAGGTCTATAAAGCTCATGCGATGCTCCTCATCTTTCTTCAAACGCCCTCGCAAAGCGGCGACACGTTTGCGCGACGACGTTGGATTTCAACTAGAGTCCACTGGTAAAATACCAATATTACAGTCATTTGTAAGGAGGTTCTCGTGTTTTAAAGCGGCAAAATCTGGATGGACCAGAGCGACAACCCCCGTTATTTGCTGCTCAACCAGGCAACCGGCATGGACTCATCGCCGATGCATCAGGCACCGACGCCCCCTCCATTGCCTGCAAGGCCGCCTGCCCGAAACCCCAACTCTCCCGCCTATCGGCATGCAGAACCTCTTCGTCATCAACAGCGCGTTAAGTCATACGTTCGGTCGAGCACTGGCGACGTCTCTCGTAGTTGTGTTCTGGGACATCTCCCTGGGAGTTACGTGTTTCTTGGGAGCTGGGGCGCTCATGGACGCGTTTCCGTGGCTTAAGAAAATCATGCTGGGGCTTGGCGGCATACTGGTTATATACATAGGCATAGGCCTTATTAGGACGGAAGCGAGCTTGGATGGCGGCAAAGACGTCAACCAGCCATTCTTGAAGATCATCGCTGCCGCATTCGTTGTGACATGGCTCAACCCACAAGCCCTCATCGATGGCACCATGATGTTGGGGGCATTCAGGGCAACGCTACCAGCAGGCGGCGACCTTCCCTTCATCCTCGGCTTCACGTCGGCAAGCTTCATTTGGTTCAACAGCCTTGCCATTGCGTCGAATTTGCTCGGAGCCAAAATCAATACGCGCACCCTTACCTGGCTCAATCGCCTTTGCGGCGTTGTGATCATTTGCTACGGAGCAAAGCTGCTTTTCGATTTGGCAAGAATGATTTTCGGATAAAACGCCCCCACAAAACAGCAGCCAACGGCACAACGGCCCAACCGCTAGCAAAAAAACGGGGCCCGCATATGCGAGCCCCGCCAAAGGGAGGGTGTATTGAAATAGTGAGTCTTATCGTTAGCCTTGAATGGCCTTTGCGACAACCTCGCCGGCATTCTTGCCAAACACCGTGATGTCGCAAACGGCGTTGCCGCCAATACGGTTGTTGCCATGAATGCCGCCCGTTACTTCGCCCGCAGCATACAGGCCTTTAATCGGCTCGTCGCCTTCACCAAGAGCCTGATTGTCGACATTAATCTTAATGCCGCCCATCTCGTGATGAATGCCAGGAGCAACCTTAATGGCGTACATATTGCCAGGCTGGAATTCAATCATGCCCTGAGTACGACCGAATTCATCGGTTGCGCCCTCGGTCGTGAGCTTGTTGTAGGCATCGATGGTCGCCTGCAAGGTAGCTGCATCAACCTCGATTTCTTTAGCCAAGGCCTCGACCGAGTCGCCCTTCTTCACAAGGCCGCTCTTGTCGTAGTTCGCAGCGGCTTTATTCTTGTCGTAAACGGTCTGATCGAAAACCTCCCACGCAAATTTACCCGGCTGCTCAAGCTCTGCGGCAGAGACCTTGTCACGCGTGCTCATTTCATTGAAGAAGCGCTTGCCTTCGGAGTTGACCAGAATTGCGCCGCCACCGCGCAGGCCCTCTGCTATCAGCATAGAAGAGCTCTGTTCGACAGTCGGGTGAATCTGAATCTGATCCATCTGAATCAGCTGTGCGCCAACCGCTTCGGCCATTGCGTAGCCATCACCTGTAGCGCCAGGCTGGTTGGTAGAAACATACCCCTCAAGGTCGGGGCGATACTTCGTAATCATGTCGGGATTGGAACCCAAACCGCCTGCGGCGAGAATAACAGCCTTGGCGCTGTAGTCGCCCTTGTCGGTTTTCACGCCGGTAATCGATCCATCGTCGGCCTGCACGAGCTCCTTGACGTTACAATTTGTCTTGATTTCGATGCCACGATCCTCAACGGCCTTTTGCAAACCAGGAACAATGGTCTTGCCGACAGCAGAGCCGTCGGTCGGGCGATGGCAGCGCTTCACCGACATGCCGCCCGTCATCGTGATGTTGTCAAGCGTGATGCCCAAGCCATCAAGCCAATCAATAGCTCCGGCGGAGTTATCGCACATGAAGTGGACGAGCTCCGGATTGCCAGTATCGTGACCGCCATCCAAGGTTTCCTGGGCAAAAAGCTCATTGGAGTCCTCGATGCCCTGAGCCTTCTGGAATTTCGTTTCGGAAGCGTTCATGCCCGAAGACGAGAAATTCGTGTTGCCGCCGACATTGCCTTCTTTCTCAAGAACGACGACCTTCTCAACGCCTGCATCATGCGCCGCGATGGCAGCAGACATGCCCGCTCCACCAGCACCCACGATAACGATGTCGTATTCTTCGGCCTTGCTTTCTGCCTTGCCACTACCTTTGCTGGAGCAGCCCGCCATGCCAAAAGCAGCCATCGCACCAACGGTTGCCGCGCCTGCAACAAAATTTCGACGTGAAATTTGCATTGCCATAAGAAATCCCTCCTAATGATTCCCTCTGGTTCATTACCTATTGAACCTTCCTTAGCGAGCCCTTCACGCCCGTTAAGTGGGTATTATCCTAGATATTTCATAGGTTTATCGTCTACGCCCAATTTGGGTGTTTTAACGTTTACCCAGCTCAATAGCTTGCATAACATCTTTTACACCCCTATGAACACCCATAGCCAAAGCGCCAAGGTTTCAAAACGACTATACTGCTGAACGCGCTTCAGCACGAAAGGCCGAAGGCGTTGGAGGGGATTACATGGGTTCAAGACAGAAAGCAGCGTGCGCAACAGCCGGACTTGTATGCGCATTCGGGGGGATTTGGTCAATCGATGCGCATGTCGCCGCGCTTTCGGGCACGCCCTACACAACGCTTTGGATGCGCATCGTATCGCTCTACGTCTATCTCGTTGCATGCGCCATTGCTATCAAAGAGCCGAGCATCTTCGATGGCAATGGCGAAACCGCCAGAAAGCGAGCCGCGCACCTGATTGCATGCAGCACGGCATGCCTCTTCATATCGCTTGCGGGCTCGCTCGGATTTATCTACGGAGCCAAAAGCGCGCTTGCCTTGGCATGCGGCTTCGCCATGAAGCTCTTTGGAGCCCCGCTCACCATTGCCTTGGTGTGCTGCTATTCACGCATTAAGCAGGCCGATTCGACGAAAGCCTCGCTTATAGGCATCTCAGGCGCGTTCGTTGTTCAGTCGATACTATCTTCGATTAATGTCCAACAGCTCTGGCATCCCCTCATTGGCATATGTGCAGGGTTCGCCCTCTGCGCTGTTGCAATCATATGCATCGCAGCGCTTTTATGCACAGAAGCGCCCAAGGCAGCGCGCACGCCCTCGGGCACCCAAGTGGCAAAGAGTCAACCAAGCGAATCGCGCAACCAGCTCCCTCTTCGAAACGTATTCACGGGACCATTCCTCGCCATACTTGTAAGCACGTCCTTCATGCTTGGTTTTATGCGCTCGGGGCTACAAACCAACGACGCTTTAAGCGCGTCGCCTTTTATCGCCATCGCCCTTGTCGCGTTCTGCGTCCTTTTGATTCCGACCGATGCGCACGTGAGCCTTTCAAACCTTCTGAGCGTCGGTCTCGCATGCGTCGCGGCAGCCTTCCTCGTGGCTCCGCTCATCGACTCTACCGTTCCAGATTGCCAAACGATTTTAGCAACCTTAGGCACCACCGTTTTAGAAGCGGCAGCATGGGCAATGGCGGCGAGCGCCGCACGTCAAAGCCGAAAAACGCTTGTGGCAGCCGCGTTTGCACGCCTGTGCGTTGCGTTCGGTCATCTCCTGGGCGCATTAATCGCTCGAAGCATGCTCGTCCTTTCCAATGCAGACGCGAGCGCAATTCAGGCAGGCTCGCTCGTCGTCATCTTCGTATATTTCATGGTCGCGCTGTTCTTGGGACGCGGTTCGACGGAAGCATTTGTCCAAATCGAAAAGGAATCAACCGCACGCGAAACCGACAGTCGGGTTTCCGCGCTCGAAGAAACCGCAACGCTCATTGGCATGGAAAACGATACATGCGGCCGCAACGAGAACGAGGCCGATCAAGAACACTTGGACCATACGCATGCAGAACTTCGCCAGAAGCCTTTTGCGCCCAGCAAAGCACAAACGAGCACAACTTCGCGTATGGAATTCGATGCCATATGCGACGACCGCACGGAGCGCGCACTCGAAGCTATCGCGCACACATGCCAACTTACCCCGCGCGAGATCGAGGTGTTTAGGCTCCTGTCACTCGGCAGGGATATCTCAACTATAGAAAACGACCTGTGCATATCGCGAAACACCGCAAAGATGCACATTCGTCATGTATACCAAAAACTGGAGGTTCATTCGAAGCAAGAACTCATCGACCTCGTAAGAGCCCAATAAGAAGCTCCGCAGATATATAGTGAACCCTCTCGCTACAAGAGGAACGATGCAGAGAAATCAATCTCAAGAATAAGATCCACACTCCCCTAAAGCCGTAGTGTGCCGTTCAACCCAAGCTAGCGGAATTGCCTTATGTCCCAAATTGTCAAGAGCGGCGCAAGGCCAACCGAAATGTGCCAACGGGGCATACAACCGCAAGGAATGAAACGGCCTCACTCATTAGAACGACGCATTCCCATTGCACCCCTCCCTGGCCAGTTTCATATAAACGGCAGGCGATTCAATGCCAACCGACTTGTACCCCATTTCCTGAGCCACCCTGCACGTCGTGCCCGTGCCAACGAAAGGATCGAGAACGATTCCACCTTCAGGGCAAGTGAGCGCAATAGGATTTTTCACAAGATCCTCGGGAAAGGGAGCATAGTGGTATTCGCCGCTGTGCTCATCTTCAGGGAAGACATTCCAGACATCGGATACCAGTGCGCTATTCCTCTTGAACTTTATAAAGTGTAATCCATTTTCAGCAAGCTCCTTCTCACCCGCCGACAACCCAGTAGAGTTTCTATGGGCAGTACGAATTCCCCTGCGTAAGACCATGCTGAAATCGGACACTTTGCCACATTCGACAAGGTGCAGCATCTTATCAAGGGCAGCATACGCATTTGATTTTTCGGAATCGCTCAGCTTGGTTGAACGCTCGACTTTCCTGCGATAGCGAGCGTCCGACATGCCAGCAGCAGAAACGGCTACGCCCTGTATTATTTTTCTGGCTTTACGTGGCAACTCAAATGCGGCGCCAGCATCGTAGAAGTAACCCTGGGGCTCTTTGCTGAAAAAGAAAATAGGTTCCCAAAGGGAGCACAGCTTACCTTCGGCAGCCCCTGGAGCAGCCGTGAGTTTATTCCACGCAATTTGGTTGTGCAGGGTAAACCCAACTTCATCGGTAAGACGAATGGCCACTCTCGCGGGGATGAGCGCGAGGTTTCCATTGACGCAATCATTGCCCAAATGAAACCAGAAAGAACCAGTGGGCTTGAGAACTCTGCAACCAGCAAACATGCAATCGCAGCTGGTAACGCGAGAGACATCCCAGGAGGAAACGTCCGCGGCGGACAGCAACAGGCAACAAAAGAACATACCCGCCATGCCGGTCACGCTCGAGGTGTCCCAGCTTGAGCATTCGATAGAAGCGAGCGCCGAGCAGCCAGCAAAGTTACAAAAGAAAATGTCAGCAACTATGCATGGCAATCAGCGATCCTTCTGGTAAGGGCGGCAAGCTTTTCCGCTTGTGCTGATTGCCATGCGTTCTTCTTGTCCTAGGCGAGCTTGCGAGCGAGCTCTCGCACCTCTTCCAACTTGGGCGACGATGCCATGCTGTCGCGCTCGGTCATGCCGCTGATGGTGACAATGCCCTGGTCCTCCCACTTGCAGTACGCGCAGGTTGACTTGTACATGGCGATCGCCGCGTCATAGACACCCTCGCTGTGGCTATCGAGCAAAAGGGCCGTCTTGGTGAACGGGAAGCCCGTAGCACCGAAGGCGTACAGGCGGTCGATGGCGGCCTTCTCCTGCGCAGTGATATCAAACCAGTAGATAGGCGAAGCAAAGACGACCATATCGGCGCCTTTCAGCGACTCGATCACGTCGGCCATGTCGTCCTTCTGCACGCAGACGCCCTTATGGGCAAAGCAGTACTGGCATCCCAAGCAGCCGGCGATCTTCTTGCTGGCAACGCGAATGACCTCGACTGTATGGCCGCCCTCATGCGCGGTCTCGGCAAACGCCTCGACCATGGTGTCGGTATTGGCACCCTTGCGCGGGCTACCACTCAATACAACGATATTCATATGGATTCCCTCTTCTTCATGCTGCAGGCGCGCAGCATGTTTTCTTGTAACCAAAACGAATGGACTTAATCAATCGCCAGCAGGCCATATCTCTTGTTCAAGCTCCCTAAAGAAGCTCAAGACGATTGCGATTGCCTTATACAACGTCGAAAACCAACAAGGGAGCCATGGTTGCGCCGCCTGCCCAGATGGCACGCGGTCAAGATGAGCATTGGGAATCGCGACGACTTGATATCGCTCGCATGCCTCCTTCGGAATAGGCGTCAAGGACAACTACCTGGATAGCGAGCCGGCCGAACAGGCCTTCGGCCATATCGAGGACGAGATCTGAGCGGACGTGATTCGACTTCGGGCCTTTTAGGGATGACTGACCTCGACGCCTACGCAACCCACTGAAACGCTCGGAGGGGTCGGGTCAAATTGAAGGGACTGACCCCGGAGAAAATCCGGGACCAGTCCCTTGCAGCTTATTTATTTATTGAGCCGTCTAAGTTTGGGCCGCAGTTCGCACCCGCGTGGTACCGACTTCTTGCGGCAAGCGAAATGAGAGCGTCCAGTTTTATCAGATGCGCTTTCTTTTGCGCGCGCAGATTGCAGCTGCCAATGCAAGTACACCCGTTCCGGTCAGAGCAGCGCCAAGCACTGTTGCCGTATGATCGCCCATCGGAGGAATGGCGCTATCGGCGTTCGCGTTGCCGCCGTTAGTTTGAGATCCGCCCGCGCCAGGGGTGTTGTTGCCTGGGGCGCCCGCGTCGGGTTTGCCGGCATCGGGATTGCCCGGATTGTTCTTGGGCACCTTTTTGAACTGGGCTTTGTAGACAACGTCTTCTGTCGCGTCGGTGATTTCCTTGTCCCACGAATCGAACACGTAGTCGTACTTGTCGTCAGACGGTTTCGTAGGAGTGGGTGCCGTGATTTGGTCTGCTTTCGTGCCGATCTCGTACAAGTTTTCGCTATAGATAGTGGTGCCGTCTTCATTCGCGAAGGTGATTTTCACCAAAGACGGTTTTGCGGCGGCAATCAGATAAACCTCACCATCGGAGTCGATGCTGGCATAGTTGGTGTACTCTTTACGCTGCTCTTTTGTCTGCGTTGTGTAGCGGTCATCTTCGTTGTCAAGATACCAACCATCAATCTTTTTGTTAGTCACGTCATCGGGTTTGCCCAGGTAAAGCTCGTTCATGCCTTTTGCGTCTGACAATTTTGCAACAGAGTGGTACAGGTAGACGTCGGAACCCGCCATGTCTGCGCTGTTGTTGCACAGTTTGGTGCTGGTGATGGTGGTGCCTGCGCCTTCGCTGATGGTGCCTGCGCCTTCGCGGGAATTCAATTCTGCGGCCAAGCCTCCGCCGTAATATGATGCCTTGTTGCCGGTGATGGTGCATCCGTCGATGGTCAAGCTGGTGAAGTAACCGTACGATGCAACGCCGCCACCTATTGCACCGCTGTTCTCTGTTATCGTGCAGTTGAGAATTTCTGCTTTGGCAGGCGATTTCATTATCGCTGTATACACGCCGGCACCATGGCCTTGGTCCTGATTCGCTGTGTTATTGGTTATGGTGGTGTTCTTAAGGAGCAGGCCCGGCGTTTTGGGGGTGCCTACGCCCGGTTTGGGAGCGCACAGGCCCCATGCTTCCGTGCAGAAATACGCGGAAGCGAGCACGCCTGCGCCGTCGTGTGCTGTGTTCTCGCTGATGGTACCGCCAAGTATTTGCGCGGAGCTCTGGAAGTTGCCCAATCTGCCACTGACTTCTTCTAGTGATGCAACAACGGCAACGCCGCCTCCCATTTCGTTTGCCTTGTTGTTTGAAATGGTTCCGCCCGTCATGACAAACGAAGATCCGCCGGAAACGTACACGCCGCCGCCGACAGACGTGATAATGTAGCTTCTATTCGGGTCTTTGTAGTCAGAAGTAACGAAGCATTTCTCGATTGTGCCACCGTCCATGATGAACAAGCCACCATAGACAACCGCAACGCCTCCGCCACAGCAAACGGATCCGTGGCTAATGCCGCAGTTTGTGATAGTGCCGCCGAACATATGGAAGGTGCCGCCCCATACGGTTACGCCGCCGCCAAAGTAGTTCTGGCCTATACGGTTGGCAATGGTAACGCCGGTGTACATATTGCACGTGCCTTCGATATACAACATGCCAGGTCCATCGCCGCACTGCACGTTTCCACCGCTAATTATTAGCTTGTCCTTACGGTCTGCCGCGCCCAAGTTCAATTGAGCATTCTTATTTACGGAAATCCTGCTGTTCGGATTAACCGTCACGGTGTGTCCGTTGCCAACAATACTTACAGGACACGAAGAGGAGAACACAACTTCCCCAGTTTGAATATTGTCGGTGAGTTCAATGATGTACTCACCCTCGGCGGCAGCGTTGACTTTGCCTGCCGCTTCTTTGAATTGTTCTCCGCTGCCAACTTCGAATGTGGTTGCCGCGAAGGCCGATATCGGCATAGTCAATGCATAGAGTGTCAATGCAGCAATAAAGGTTAGAACCCTGCGTTTTTTGCTCATGGCATCTCGCTTTCAAAGTCTTTTGAATCTGAGCTGGGACATACATGCGCTTGCTCAGATTTGGTAAAAGGATACAATTGCGCCTCATTCTAATATAGGGTTTATTAAGGCAAATGCAAGTAATAGATGCAATAGCGAAATCATTGCTATTGCATATGACTCTCTTTCCGCTCCTTGTTTAATTGGGACTTAAATCCTCCTGATAAGCAGGACGTTTTCGCCAAAGCGCTTATAAAAAGACGGCGCTGGGCCCGAGCTCAACTTGCATGCAGGCTGAAAGGCAACCACCCAGCCCGGTACTGACGAATACGGGGGGCAACGGCGGTAGTTCCTCTGCCAATGCGAACGCAAACAACACCGTAAACAACAACCGCCACAACGAGAGTAAGAAGCCTGCAAAGGGCGGCTTTCCCATAAGTCATGGAGCTGACTGGGGCTTCGCTTGCATCCGGATCGATTTGCGCGCGTTCGAACTCCCGCGCGGGCGATGAGGACCTTCGTGAATGCATCCCTGATGGACAGAAGCGACGAGAGCTCCTTCTCGAGCGTCGACTCAGAGCTAACGTCATCTCTTGCTTAAACTCTCCTTCGCGGTTTCGAAACTCAAGGTCTTTTAAAGTTTCGAAACCGGGAAGACGATATGCGCAAGGGCGCGTCGGGTGGTAAGCCCCAACCATGTCATGTCGCCAGCGATGAAGGGCGCGTCTGCACGTGCTACAATCCAACTACCAGAGATAAAAACACAGTCCCCGTCGGGTAGTCGTGGGCGTGCGGGGGTCCGCATCAGTAACCTGCCTCCTTGGTTGTCCCTTCTCTGCATGGTCATCTACATAAAGGAGGAACCAACCATGCAGATCAGCGTGTCGTCCACCCTGACCGTATATCACGACGGCCAATTCTGGGTCGGGCTGGCGGAGCACGTCGAGGACGGACGGTACAGCATCGCCCGCATCGTCTTCGGCGCGGAGCCGTCCGATGAGGAGATCCTGCGATTCGTTGTCGGCAAATGGGAGAAGCTCTCGTTCTTCGGCGACAAGGCCACTGAGACAAGCAAGCCCGCGAAGAACCCCAAGCGGCGCGCTCGCGAGGCAGCGAAAGCCCTTAAACGGCCCGCGGTGAGCACCAAGGCACAACAGGCGCTCGCGGCACAGCGGGAAGCGATGAAGCGGGAGTCGGCTCAAGCAAGAAGTCAGCGTCGCGCGGATGAGGCGGAGGCGCGCTTCGAGCAGCGGAAGTTGAAGCGTAAGCAGAAGCATCGTGGGCATTGACCGGTGCCGACATGGGTCCAGGTGTGAACGGGGCTACATCCCCTATTCGCACTGTTCACACATACAGCAGCGGGCACGGATTCGACTGAAACTGCGCCCGCTGTCTGATGCTAAATTAATTTATCAAACACGCGTTCTATTCCAGCGCAGTAATTAAATACGCTGGTACATAGATACTCCGATCAAGACGGCCGCGCTCGCGACCGGGAACTTTCGGCAATTGGATACGCGTCTGACCTGGGATATCCAAGCGAACGATTGGCCTAGCCCGCAACAGGTCCCAGGCCAGGCGGGTATT
>OLOJ01000080.1_pt1 | contig 98223 bp, 93 predicted proteins | sample 1672251 | NCBI WGS metagenome assembly OLOJ01 (sample SAMEA3136664, study PRJEB25190) | human gut metagenome | biome: human gut; feature: human-associated habitat; material: faeces | place: Austria | collected 2013 | reverse complement strand
TTTCTGGTCCCAGGGAAGAAGACTTTGAAGGGGGTGATTGGGTGATATACCTGTGCCAAGTGGTTTAAATATAAACCACTCTGGTATAATTAAGGGAATGGATATGGGAGGATTTCAGTGAAAAGCGTCGAGGCGATCAAGATTCTGCATGGGTGCGATCTGGAGGGCCGGATCCTCTTCCGGAGCCGCGAGTTGGGGGCTCTTTTCGGTGAGCGCGGCGATACGCTCCGCTCGACCATCAAGAGGCTCACCGCAGACGGCATCCTCGAGCGCGTCGCCCACGACGCGTACCTCTACCTGCTTTTCCATCCCAACGGCTGCGACCTGCTCGGCCACATCGCGGCGTTTCTGCGCCCCGGCGGCGCCACCTATGAAAGTCTCGAGTCCGCGGCATCACAGTGGGGTTTCATCTCGCAAATCCCGCTCGGGCGCATCTCGTGCGTGACGACGGGCGCGGAAGGCCTCGTCGATACCCGGTTCGGCGCCATCGAATTTGTACATACTGATGATGATTTGGATGCCGTCAAACGGGGAATAATCGACCGTATGCCGAGGAATCGGCTGCCGATCGCGACCGAGGAGCGCTGCCTGCACGACCTCGTCTCGAGGAAACGCAGCCTGGAGCTTATCGATTGGGATGAAGTGGATGTTGATTGACCTCGAAGAGGTTGCCAGCGATATCGCCAGCAAGGTCGATGGCGCCCGGCTCACGCCCGTCATCGAAAAGGAAATCATCCATTACGAGATTATCCGGTCACTCGGGAGGAACGGCCTGCTTCGAGATATCACCTTTCAAGGCGGGACTTCACTTCGTCTCTGCTATGGATCGCAACGATATAGCGAAGACCTCGATTTTGTCGCCGGCGACAGCTTCGATTCGCTCCCCTTGGATGATTTTTCCAAGACTTTGCGCTCCGATTTGCTGAAATCCTACGATACCGAGGTTAGCGTCAGGGAACCCAAGGTCGTCAATGATTTCGATGGCGTCGGGATGCGGAGATGGACGGTTTCTGTAAATACCAACATCGCGCGCCCCGATTTGCCGAAACAGCGAATCAAGCTCGAGATCGCGTCTGTGCCAGCACATACATCCACGGTTCGACGTGTCGCGGTCAATTATCCCGAACTTGCCGGAATGTATGACGACCTCACGATCCGGTGCCAGACACTCGAGGAGATCCTGGCCGACAAGCTCATCTCATTCTCCGCCACCGATACGCATATCAGGCATCGCGACCTCTGGGACATTCCCTGGATCGTCCGTGCACAGGAGATCGATTTCCCTGCCGTAGCCGCACTTGTCGTGGCGAAGCACGATGACTACCGCTGTCCCGTGCCCCTTGCCAGCATGATCGCCACCGGGACGCAACGTGCACGCGTCTGCTATGCCGATGGATCATTTACCGGGCAGATGCAGCGTTTCCTATCCCCTGCTGTCTTGAACCGCACGCACGATTTCGATAATCACTGCGATGCCCTCAATACAATCGTTGAGAAGTGCTTCGACCGCGTCGCCGCCTCCCTCGGCATCTCAGATGAGGTCGAGCATTCCAGACGCAAACTCGCAATCGAGATATCGTCGGGATCGATTTCGGCCGCCGCCCTACCGAAAAGGACTTTAGACCTTTCCTAAAGCGGCAAACTAGCGGTCTAGTAGCTTGTTATCTGAAATCTGAATGAGATTGTTCCTATCTTGCGTTACTTCATCATTTCAAATACGAATAACGTTGTGTTTGCTCAGATAGCTAGCTATGAAACCACTAACGATCGTGCATATGATTCCTGCGTCGCTTTTGCGGCAACGAAGTTTATCTCTTGAGTCGATAGCATTAGTGTTTCCGCTTTGTTTGAAATCGAGCTTCTTTCGTCTTGACGGTTGTTATCGATCGCTATTCCATGTAGCGGTTTCCTTTGCCGCAATTGCAGTCCTCGCATAGGGTCTGGAGGTTGGACATCACCGACTTGCCGCCGCGCGATACGGGGACGATATGATCGACGTGGAGCTTCACGCCGTCCTCGCGGCTTCGTCCACAGCGGACGCAATGGAAATCATCGCGGCGAAGTACGTTGTAGCGCATTGCCCTTGTGACCTTTGCGTGCTCGGCGTCGTTTGCCATGCGGCGGTCCTGATGCTCCAAACGCCGCTTCTCACGTGCTCGCTTTCGTTTCGCCTGCTTGTGATCTTTAATAAGCATCGTGACGACAGTTTCAATGCCCCAGAGAACCATAGCGAAAATTATAATGGGCTTTAGGGCTTCCACCATTGCGTCCATTTGGGTTTCCTCTTTCTTTTTGGCGGTGGGTATTCGCGGATTGCGCCCGGTGTCCGAGCGCCTGCTGGGGGCCAATCTGGCTCCCGCCGGTTTCCGGCGGGGGACGCGTGATCATCGGGCGGCGTCAGTCCTTCTCGGTCTGGCGGTATACTCGGAGCTCCCACTGCTTGCGCTCGACTTTCGCCACGGCGTCCAGGATGAAGCCCGTAGCAAGCGAGAGCGCGGTCATGAACATGAGCGCCGCCGCGAGGACGGCGGTCGGGAACCGGGGCACGAGGCCGGTGGCGAGATATTCGGTCACCACCGGGATGCCGGCACACAGGCCTCCGATGCAAAACAGTAGCGCAACCAGCGAGAAGAACTTCAACGGGCGGTAGTCCTTGAACAGGGTGCCGATCATGGCGATCACCTTCAGCCCGTCCCTCAGCGTGTTCAATTTCGAGACCGAGCCCTCGGGGCGGTCCCGGTATTCCACGGGGACATCGGCGATTCGCCAGCGGCGGTCGACGGCGTGGATCGACAGCTCGGTCTCGATCTGGAAACCCTCGGACAGGACTGGAAACGTCTTCACGAAAGGCCTAGACATCGCCCTGTAGCCGGTCATAACATCCTCGAAACCATAGCCGTATATCCATCTGATCATGGCGCGCACGAGGTCGTTGCCGAAGCCGTGGAAAGCGCGGGCGTTCTGCTGTGCGTAAGTGCCGTTGGATAGGCGATCGCCCACGACCATATCGGCCTCGCCCGCGAGGACGGGGGCGCAGAGGGAACGCGCCGATTCCGCGGGGTAGGTATCGTCCCCGTCCACCATGAGGTAGCAGGCGGCATCGATATCCCGAAACATCTGTCGGCAGACATTCCCCTTGCCACGACGAGGCTCATAGCGGACGGTCGCCCCGTGCTCCATCGCAATTGCTGCGGTCGTATCGGTCGAGGCGTTGTCATATACATAGACTGTAGCCTCGGGCAGCTCGCGATGGAAATCATCGACCACCTTGCCGATGGTCGGAGCTTCGTTATAGCAGGGGATAATGACCGCAATCTCGTCTCGAACCACTGGCTGCGCCCCCTATTTGATATCCAGATAGGTGCACGGAACGCTTACATATGCGCCTTGATGGTCCAAAACCTTGATATGGCCGTAGGAGGAATCGATGACGTCCGCATGGGCATAATCGGGCGGTAGGCGAAATAAATCCTCGCAGTCGATATGAGCCACGCACCGCTCATACCCGCCGCTACGGATAATCACGAGTTCGCGTACATCGGTCTTCTCGCGGCAATACTCAATAACGGTCATAAGAGTGCCCTTTCTCGGCTCTGCTTTCCAGTATCTCGAGACTTTTACCCCTGGTGAAAAAATCTATTCGCTGAACTGGGCGGATAGCGAAAAAGGCACCCGTTGCCTGGGTGCCTCGTATGGGCGTTGCGAGCCCCGCCGTGATCCGGCGGGACTTTGAATGACTGGGCGGGTTACAGGTCGTCTTCCAGGATGGGATAGTGGACGGTGAGGCTGCTGAACTTGCGGTAGTAGTCGCTCAGGGGGTCGGTCACGCGGTGGCGCTTGTCGTCGCGCTCCGCGGCCCTGGCACCGAAACGGGAGTAAGCAATATACACGAGGCATCGCCGCAAACGGGCAGGCGGAACGCCCGCGGCGGGCGCATTGCCGCCGCGGGCATCGTCGCGGTCACTTTTAGAAGAGATCGGCGAACATCGAATCGTCTTCCTCGTAGTCGTCACCGTCGCCTCCGCCCTCCTCATCATTGTCGTCGGGTTCCGCGTCGGAATCTTCGGCGGCTTCGCCGAGATCTTCGGCCGAGTTCCCATCGAAACCTGAACCGCTATCGATCTCGGCGGACTCGGTCTCCGAGCCGCCGGGTTCGAGGTCGATATCTGCCTCCGAGCCGTCTCCCGCGGTGTCCGCGGTAGACTCGGGTGAATCCGCATCGGGGCCGTCTTCCGCTGAGGCTCGGTCGTCGGTGACGTCTTCGGCGGCGTCTGCCGTAGCGCCATCGGTTTCCGCGTCTTGGGACGGCTGCGGTTCGCTTTCGGTCTCGGCATCGTCGGCATCGGGATCGTCCGAGACGGTGCCGCCGCCGCTCACCATGCCGCCCGCGGTCTTCATGGCCACGAGCGCGCCGCCGAAGGTCATGAGCTCCATGTGCGCGTACTGCTCCGGGTCGACCACGACCGTGGGCTCGGGACGGAGCTCCATAAGGTTCCGGTCGCCGCGCGTCCAGGTTCCGCGGGTCCATGTGATGCCCGAGTCCAGGTCGCTCCAATCGATCAGGTCGTCGGCCATGAGCATGCCGTCACCGAACGAGAGCACAGTCGGCACGATTGTCTCGTAGCTGCCGGACTCATAGTAGATGCAGAGGCCCTGCCCGTGGTCGCCCAAGTAGTTGCCGCTGTCGTCGAACAGCACCTCGAAGACGGCCGGAGCCAAACGCGAACCGTCCTCGGTCCTCACGAGGATCGGCTTGCCGTCCGCATAGACGCCGTCTATGGCGTCCAGCTCGTCCGGCTCGATGATCGTCACGGCGCGCTTGAGGAGTTGCATGTCGTCGCTTGTTGTGATGAACACGCTGCGCTCTAGAAGCACGCCCTGGTTCAGGTAATCGGAAATGTCGAGGAAGTCGTCCTCGAGCATGATGCCGCTGTGCAGGTCCATGCGCGTCGTCTCGACCACGCGGGCCATATCGTGCATCATCACGATGATGTTCACCGTCTATCTCCTTCTCGTGTAGTTCGCCGGCGTATAGCCGTCGTCTTCGATATCGTCTCGGGTCTGTGCGGACGTCCGCGAGTCGACCGCGTCTCCCCCGTCCCTCTTCTCGAGCTCGAGGTTCTTGACCTTCGGATGCGAGTTAAGCAGCGCGTTGACATCCGCGATGGTCGGCTCGTCGCCGAGGCTGTCGATGTCGGCCTGTGCGATGACGCCGGACTCCATGAGGTCTTCGAGATACTTCATCTGCTTCTCGGTCGCGGGGCGTTGGAGGTAGGGTTTCCATCCGGGCTTCGCCCTCTTGTCCGTCTCGCCGGGTGCCGCGACCGTCACTGGAGCGTCCTGCGCCCATTCGCTTCCGGCCATGCCGTATGCCGAGCGCTCCGCGCGCAGGTCCTCCTCGCGCTGCTCGCTGATGATCTTCGCCTTGGCGCGTTCGTGGTCGCGCTCGATCTGCTTGATCCTGTCCGGCGTGAGTGCGCCGGCCGCGATCGCCTCAGAATAGGCCTTGCGATAGCGGACGTACTCGCGCGTCAACTCGGCAGTCTGTTCGGCGGTGATGATCTTGGCGCCGCGGCCGTTGCGCCCGGGACCCTTCTGCCTCTCTCCTCGGCCCCGCATATCGGTGGGGCCGATCGGCATCTGCGATGATGCCAGGACATCGACCGCGGCGGAAAGACGGCGCGAGCGGTTGCGGATGTCGCCTGCCGCCGAAGCGAGGTTCGCGGCATCTGCCTTGACGCCGTCGCGGCGCGCGAGAAGGTCCGTATAGGTCGTATCGGCGAGCACGATGCCGCGCTCGGCAATCCACTTGCGGATTTTTTCCATCTCGCGGAGCTCGTCGGCGTTGTCCTCGCGCCATGCCGCAAGCGCGCCGGGGCTGTCCGGGCGTGCGGTAAGCTGCGCGGCGCAGGCCGTGTATACCTCGACCTCGCGGATGGCCTCGGCCGTCTGCTCGGCCTCCAGCTTGAGGGCGTCGGCCCTCGCGTCGAGTGCTTCGACCTCGACGGCGAGGCGTCTGGCGTCGGCCGCCATGTCCGCGTAGCTGAGGTAGCCGCGCTCGCGGATGATGTTCACGGCATCGGCTGCGGCGGCGAGGCGCGCGGCGGAGCGCTCGATCCTCTTCGACCGCTCGAGGTTGCTGGACGCGACCGCCTCGAACGTCATGGGCGGCAGGACGACGTCCGGGACAAGGTGCTTGGCGCACATCTTCACGTTCGGGCGCTGTCCCTCGAGGCGCACGGCAAGGCGCTCGCGCAGGCCCTCGACGGTGTAGGAGTCGTCCAGCTTGTAACCCTTCACGGGATGCCCTTTGCCCTCGGGCGGGTAGAACGTCAGCACGCCGCGGCAGTTGACTTTGATGCGGTAGCCCTTCTCCGCCAGGCGCCTCTCGAGCGCGAGCCATGTCCGGCAGCCCTGTAGTGCCGACTCTATATCGTCGTGCATCGCGTCGGTCCATAGCTTTTTCCCGCTGTACCGTGCGCGGCGCTGGGCGTCCGTCACATGCCGGCGAGCCGGCCGCGCTTCCTGCAAGACGACTTCGCGGCGGCGGTCGGGGCGCGGCGTGCGCGCGTACCAGGCACCGTCCTCGTCCCTCAAGAACTTGAAGTTGTCGAACGCCGAATAGCCGTAATCGCGGCAGATGCGCTGGAGCTCCATCGCGTCGGCCTGTACGTCGTCGTCGTCGAGGTGTATCTTCCTGCCGTCGACGGGGTTGACGGAGTTGACGACGATATGTGCGTGAGGGATGCCGTTGTCTATATGTGTCTCGATCACCCACTGGTAACCGCCGTAGCGCTCGCGCACCCAGTCGTATGCCAAGGTGTCGACCGCTTTGGCGTCCAGGCCGTCCTCGGGATCGGGTGAGATCACGAAATGGTAGTACTTCCGTCCCGTGTCCTTGCCGAACATCTGGCGTATTGCGTCCATCTGCTCGTTCCAGTCGGCGCTATCGAGATCGATTGAGCTGGAGCGGAACGTCACGGCGCGGCCGTTGCGCGCGAGGTAGTCCTTTATCTGCTTGCAGCCGCCGAACTTGCGGGCGAGCGTCTTGAGCATCGCCATGCTAGCGCTCCACTTCCGACTGCCGCCTGAGTTTCATCATGAGGCCGCGCGTCTCCGCGAGCGCCTTGCAGTAGGGGTCCTTCAAGGTCGCGACGAAATTCTCGATCTGCTCGATCAGCTCGCGGCGGCGCTCCTTGCTCACATCGGGCATGTCCTGTAGGAGGACCAGTGTGTTGGCCGCGGCGGTGAGCTGGTTCAGGTTCACGCCCTGCTTGTTGAGCTCGTAGAAGAACTTCTGGAAGAAATCGGGGTCGCCTATGTAGTACATGGGCGTGTGGAGGATGCGGTCGACCATGAAGCGCGACTGCGTCATGCCGGCCTTCTTGGCAGCGGACCGGATGAAGGTATCCTCGTAGGGCGTCACCTTGAAATGCTTCTGCACTATGCGGTGCTCGGTGTCGAGCAGCCCTTCCAGCGCCTCCTTCACGTTTACGCGATCGTCGCCGGGCAGTTTCGCCAGCGTGAACTCCTGCTTGCCGTAGATCGCCGTCTCGCGGATGAAGTCCGTGACGGTCGCACCTGCAAGGCTCGCCTTGGCCTTGAGCGTGCCGATTTCTTCCTCGGTCAACCTGATGCTGACCATCCTTGTCTGCGAGGTGGCTTTTTTTGCCACGCTTCCTCCAATTCCTCGCGCACCTGTGCGCGACCCCGGTCCAAGGGCGGAGCCCTGGCAAGCGCCGGAGGCGGGCGGGTTTCCGTCGGCGGGCCGTGCCCGGTGGCGGAAACCTGACCGACTTCGGCGGCATAGTTGTACATACATCTACGATGGAGGTACAACTATGCGTCTCTTGCGAAGTTTTCAGTATTCTACCCCTATTTGCCTGGGTTTAAACCGGTTTGCACCGGTCATCCGATGCCGTTATACCGTCCGCGTTTCGGCTGTCCCTCGTCTCTTTCGCGACGAACGGGACGCTGCTCATCTGTTGCAAGTCCGATACGGCTCGGATACCGTCACGGCCGTATAAGTTGTTTTCAGCGATGAGAAGGAGGGTCATATGGATGCTGACGATTGCGCCCGTATCATCGAGGGGGTGGCCGCCGTGCTCGATCTGCTCGCGGCCGATGGCGATGCCGTGGACGACCCGGCGCCGATCTACGAGCTGCTTGCGGAGAGATGTCGGCATGTCCGCGTGGCACTCGAAGTTATGACGGGGTGCGAGTAGCCTGCGTGCCCGATCGCGGCAGGAGTCTTGCGCGCGGGCGCGTGTCCAACGTCTCGGTGCGCGCCGATCCGATACCTCCCGGCTCCGGCGGGCGCGCATCGAGGCGGGGCGGGGCCTGGCCGTCTGTGTCCGCCGCGAGCGTTTCCGCTCGCTTTCCATCGTTGTCCGGTCAGTGTTCCGGGCGTTGCGTCGCGACATGAAAAAGGCCGCCACCGTGTTCCGGTGGCGGCCTCTCGCCCGGCGACCATCGCCAATGCGAGGTCTACGCCTTCTTGTCCGCGAGACGTTCGTAGTCGTCGCTCGAGAGCACCACGGCATACACGGCGCCGCCCTTCATCAGGTACGCCATGCCGTTGCGCTCGATGCGGCGCTCAATCTCGGCCTGCGGGTCGCTGACGCCGCCGAGGTCGACGCTGGACTCCATCAGGCGTCTGATGTCGTCCATCGTCAAGTTCTGCATCTGCTCGGTGAACGCTTGGCGCTTCTGGCGGGCGCGGCGCTTCTCGCGCTTCTCGGCCTCGGCCGTCTTCTTGGCAGCCTCGGCTGCGCTGTCCGCAGTCGAGGCCTTCGGCTTCTCGGTCGCGGTCGGCTCGATGTCGTACGGGACATCGCTATCGGTATCGAACATATTCTCCCTCCCCTCTGGTCACGTCGCCGGCATTACCATTCGATGCTACCCAAAAGCGCCCGGTCCCAAACGCCGGCCGCCGTATCCGCAGTCCTGCAATTGCGCGGGCCGTTTCCGCCGCCTGTTTCGCGCGTTGCTCAAAAAGGATCCCCGCCATCGGTTCCGATGGCGGGGATCTGTGCTACTTGAAACCGCGACGGTGCGAGCCGGCGGTCTTCATGTGGCATCCGGCATGCCCTATGACTATCAGCTCGTTTTCCCGATCGATGTAGAAGTGAAGGCGGAAGGTGTTCTTCTGGCTCCTCCCCTTGATGTGGGCGGAGATGTCGACGGTTCGGCCGCCGTAGCTCCTCTCGCGCATCTTCATCACATCGGCGCGCGCCCTGGTGGCGCTGCTCTCGCTGAAGGTGAGCTCGTAGCCCGTACGGCGCTGGAACTCGTCTGCGACCTGCCCCTCGCAACCGTCGTCCTCGAACAGGAGGCCGTAGAGCGCCGTCGCGGTGCTGCGGACGATATCCCATTCCTCGGCGAGGTTGCCGTCGTAGGACTTCGCGGAGTCCATTGCCTCGGGCAGGACGACGATACGTTCGGGCCAGATGGATCGCGCGAGCTTCAGGAGGTCCGTCAGGTCGCGCGGGATCGACTGGAGGCATTCGGCCACCCTCGCGGCACCGCCTTGCGTTCGAGCGCGCGCTTCTCGCCTTCGAGGCGCTGGACGGTCCTCGTGAGCTCGTCCACCTTTGCCGTGGCGTCGGAATAGCTCCGCTCCTGGTCCGTCGCGATCTCCTCCCAGGCCTCGGCATCGGCACGCAGGCGCGCGTTCTCCGCGCGCAGCCCGTCGATATCGGCGACCGGCTCGGCTGCCGCCTTCGCGCGCGAGCGCAGGCGCTCGATGCGCTCGCCCTGCCGCTCGCTCTCGACTCGGCTGCGCAGCCACAGCACGTCGCCGATTCCGGCGACGTCGCCCGGTCGGGCGTCGATGCCGCGGCCGAGGCCCTGCATGAGCACGTTGATGAAACCGTCGCGCCCGCCCGCGGCATAGCGCTCGATCCTGTGGCGCGTGAAGAGCGTGCAGGCCGATAGAGATTCCTCGCCCGACAGGTCGATGCCCGGACGGTATACCATGACCGCGCTGCGCCCGATCCTGTAGCGCCCGGCCGGTGTCCGGTCGGGCAGCAGGTCGCGGAACGCCTGCACCAACGCGCCGTCGCGCATGTCGATGACGTACACGGTGGCCATGCCCACGAGCTTCGATGCGAGCTCGGTCGCATCCCATACGGGGGTCTTGCCGTCGTCGTCGGTCGTCATGAGGACGATCGGCAGGCAGCGCGCGCGATCGGTCAGGCTCGACATGAAATCGCGCTTTAGCGTGTCCGCGTCAAGGTATATCTCCTCGACGCTCACACGCGACGCGCCGATCCTCACGTCTAGCTTTCCGTTCGCAAGGATATCGCGCACGACGCGCGGCACGGACGGCAGCGGGTTGCGCTGGTATCCGAAAAAGCCGTTGACGGCGTAGTGCGATACCTGCACGTTGAGGATGCACCCGCCGTCTCCGGCGGGTGCGAGGCCGATCCTCGTGTGCCAGCGGCGGCGCGAGAACTCGCCGTCGAGCTCATCGGCCTCGACCGCCCATGCCGCGCCTTGCGCGCCGGATAGGCCGAGAAAGCGGACGGCCTTGGCGGCGTCGGGCTCGTCGGCGGCCGTCCAGCCCGCGGGCACCGCGATGTCCGCGGCGCCCTCCGGTACGTCCAGGCCCTTGGCGTGCAGCCAGCCCATGACGATCTCCTTCACGGCCTCGGCCGCGTCCGCGCCGTCGGCCGCTGCGACCTCGAAGCGCGCGCGGTAGTGCGGTGTCTCTCCCGATATGGTCCTCAGTGCGGGAGCCAGGGCGGGAGACGCGGGGCGCTGGACTGGGACGGCGGCAGGTTCGGGCAGCTGTGCGGCCTGCACTCCCCGGCCCCTCAGCACCCTTCAAATGGCCTCCTTGAACGGGGCCTCCATAACGTCGTAGACGGTATCGGGCGACGTCACCTTCGCGACCTGCTCCAGGGCGCGCATCATGTCGTTCGCGTCGCCCTCGTTGCGGAATACCATCACCGGGGCCGTCCCCAGATCGCCCGTGCACATGAGCGTGTAGCACCTGGCCGGCTCCGTCTCCGGAGCCTTTGTCCCCGCGGCCGCCGTCTTCTGCCCGTCCGTTTTCGATACCTTCTGCATTTCCGTCTCTTCCTTCCCCATATCCTGTGACTGTCGCGCGGCATCGGCCTTCGATGCCGCCTTTCGCGCCTGGCGCTTCTTTATCTTTCGGTCGCGGCGTTCCATCGCACGGCGCTCCTCGCGGTTTAACGGGCGCCTCGCAGTCCCCATACCGTCGTCGATGCTGCCCTCGCAGGCTTCCCTGGCCCCATCCTCAGCGAGGTCGAGGCCTTCCGCCTCCACCCACGAATCGAACTTCGCGACCGCCTCGCCTTGCGTACAGCGGTACGTTCTGATCATGAACTTGGCGTTCGGCATGCGGACGTGCGCCTCATAGCAGCGCTCCTCCAGCTTCCACAGCCCGGCGCGGTAGCGGTCGCCCTTTATCAGCTTACGAGTCGACATGGATCGCCCCTTTCATCACCGGAGCGCCATGTCCTGCGGCGACCATGGGGGCGCCGCAGGACGGGCAACGCGTGCACACCGATACGGTCACGCGTGCGCCGCATCGCCCGCAGGTGTAGGAATACAGGGCGCGGTCTCCGCGCTCCGTGCGCTCCGGGGACGCCATCAGCGAGACCGGGGCAATCAGGTCGGCCAGGCGCATCGCCGCGATTTGGTAGGAAGATCGATCCGACCACCCCTTGATATCCAGGGCAGCGAGGATGCGGGCGGTGAAGCTGTCGGCATCCAGCGTGTCGGTGGCGCGCGCCTGGCGGCGGAGGCCGGCGAGACAGCCTAGCTCGCCGCACGTCATCCCGTCGGCGTCCGGCATCGCCTCGCGGGCCGCCGCGAGCCTCACAACCGCGTGCAAGCAACCCAGATAGCCCAGACGTCCGGCGACGTCCACGGCATCGCACACCTCCTCGGCGAAACCCGCACAGTCCATGTGGTGGACGCGGGCCGCGACGGCCTGGAGTCGCAGGGCGGTGCGGACGCGCCCGGCATCGGCATCCATCTAGGCCTCCTTCTTGCCGAGATCCGCGATATAGGGCGCGACGCGGTAGCCCTGGGCGCTGTACTCGAATGCTGTCATTTCCGTTTTCCCTTCTATTCGATGGCGTTCCGACCGGCCTAGCGGTCCTTGCGCAGATGCTCCTCGAGCAGCGAGCGCATGAGGTCGCTCGCACTGCGGTAGCCCTCGCGGCGGTGCTCCACCAGGTACTCCTTGAGCTGCCAGTAGAGGTCGTCGGGGACGATCACGCTCAGGCGGTGCGTCGGACCCTCAGAGGCCGCCGCCTTTTTCTCAGCTGCCGGCTCGGAGTCGGGGTTCACGACCTTCTCGACGATCGTCTCCTGGCGCTCGACCATCTCCTTGGAGGTGTCAGTGAAAAAGCTGTTGATGGCGGAGTCCGCCTTCTTAGTCCTCGCCATTACAGCATCGCCTCCACCTTGTCCAGAATCCCCTCGATCGCGTCCGCCGCGCGGCCGCCCGGCTGCACCTCGGACACCGGTCGGTTGAACGACGCGCCGCGCTTGAACGCCTCGGCGGTCGGCACGCAGCCCAGGATGGGCAGGTCGTCGGCGGTGAGGAAGTCGGTAAAGCTGCGGTCGATGATTCGCTTGTCGGAATAGCGGTTCACGATCAGGCCGATCTCGAGCTCGGGGTTGACGCCCGTGATGAGCTGGATCGTGCGCTTCATCGCGCGAAGGCCGCGCTGGCTGGGCTCGACGGGGACGATCGCGATGTCGGCGACCTCCACGCAGCCGCCGAGCTTGTCGTTCAGATAGCCCGGGGTGTCGACGACGGTGACGGCCTTCTCGCCCTCGACGGTCTTCTGCTCGTGACTCGCGCCGCCCTGCGGGTCGAGGTTGATGAAGCCGACCTCACGCCCGCGGCGCTCGAGGCCCCAGGCGATCTCGTCGGCGAACGTCGTCTTGCCGACGCCGCCCTTTTGGTTGACCAAAACGATTGTCTTCATGTGTTTCCCTTCTACGGGTGCCGCCCGATTTCCGGGCAGCCTTCTCGGATATCTGCCGCCTGCCGGCGGCGGGCACGGGGCCGGCGAGTCGCTACCGGTCCCGCATCCGCCGACGGCAGGGCGCTAGGGCCCTGCCGCTGCCATATATGTACCCAGTTATGCGGATGCGTAAACGCACATCTGCATACCTGTGCGGATGCGCGTTTACTTATTCTTGCCCGCCGGCGCCGCTATGCGCCGTATTCCGACGCCCTCGCGGCGCGATACGCGCGGCGCGTTTCGACCTTGCGGCAGCACTCCTTCCGTGCCGCCACCGTCCTCTCCGCCACGTCGTAGGCGTACGCGATGAGCGCGCCCGCCACCGGGAACACGGCGCAGTTGATGTAGACATAGCTGTATGCGAGCATGAACCACATCCCGACGAGCCCCGCGACCAGCGCGGCGGCGGCGGCGACCTTCTCCCTTCCGCTCGGCTCCATTACTTCCCTCTTGCAACCGGCCATGACGGCCTCCTTCCGATATTCGGCGATCCCGCGCCGACGCGGTCGCGGCCTCCCTTGCCGCTGGTATGTATGTACCCAGCTGCGCACATGCGTAAACGCACAAACACGTAAATGCGCACGTATGCGTCTGCGTAATTCGATAATTTGCCCAGCGGGCCGCCCGGACACCGGTCGGCAGGCCCCTGGCCTGCGATTTCCATGGCCGGATGACCGGCGGGACCCCATCCGTCCCATAGGCAGCCGGGTGTGGGAAACGTGTGGAGACGGGCTACGGCATGAAAAAGCCCCGCCGTCTCTGAAGTGAACCCCTAAAGTTAGACCAGATTTAATAAAATCGGTCACGACTTTAGGGGGTTCTTATGCCACGGGATTTCGGGATTTCCATCGAAGACAAGCGCGAGATCATCCGCCTCATCGAAGACGGCCATAGTGCCCTGTCTATATCCAAAAAGTATTGCGTGAATCGAACCTCCGCGGAACAATGGATCCGTACCTACAAGGCGTGTGGATTGGACGGTGTGCTCAACATGGGATCCACTCACAAGAAGTACAGCTACGAAACGAAACTCGCGGCAGCAAGAGCCTTTGTCGAGGAAGGGTTGTCGAAGGCGGAGGTCATGGCACGGTACGGCATCGTGAGCGAGAATGCGCTCAAGCGGTGGATCAGAAACTACCGCCAAGGCGACTTGGAAGCCCTCAAACCGAAACCGAAGGGCCGGCCGCCGGGAGCCAAGAGCAAACCCAAACCGCTCACCTACCAGGAGGAGCTCGAAGAGCGCATCAAAGATCTTGAGACGGAGCTGGCCGTACAAAAAGAACTGAACGCCCTGGCGGACCGAAAGTCTCGGGAAGAGAGAAATCGGACATGGCAGCAGAGCTGCTAGGGCGAGGATTCGAGCTGCCGAGGGTGCTGAGGGCACTGAGGCTCGCGAAGAGCACCTACTACTACAACCTGTCGCACCCGAAGACCGACCATTACGCCGACGTGCGCCCGCTGATCCATGAGATCTACCGTCGCACGAGGAACGGCATGGGCTACCGCCAGGTGCGCTTGGCGCTCATCCAAGAACAGGGCCTTGCAATCTCTCGCAAGACGGTCTGGAAGCTCATGCGCGAGGAAGGGCTGTTCTGCAGGATCCGACGCAAGCATTACAACTCGTACAAAGGAGAAGTCGGCAAGATGGCCGAGAACCTTTTGAACAGGGACTTCCAAGCAGATAGGCCTTTCCAGAAGCTCACGACGGACGTGACGGAGTTCGCTTTGCGGGACGGCAAGGCGTATCTGTCCCCCGTGATGGACCTCTGCGGCAACAAGATCGTCTCGTGGAGCGTAAAGAAGAACCAAGGTATGGGGCTGATCAACGAGATGCTGGACGGCCTGTTCGAGCAGCTGCCGGAAGGAGCAGAGCCCCTGTTGCATTCGGACCAGGGCTGGCAGTACCAGATGGGCTCGTATCGGAACAAACTCGAAAAACACGGCCTCAAGCAGAGCATGTCCCGCAAGGCGACGTGCCTCGACAACGCCTGCATGGAAGGGTTCTTCGGGCATCTGAAAGACGAGCTCTACTGGGGACAGCGCTTCGAGTCGTTCGAGCAATTCGAGCAAGAGCTGGACCAATACATCTATTACTGGAACACGAAGCGCTACCAGGAGACGCTTGGAGGGCTGGCGCCGGAGGAGTACCAGGCCCAGCGCCTCGGAGTTCTGGAAGCGGCCTGATTCCTTCCCTCACCCGTAATCGACCCGGCATCTATCCATCCAGGGCGCCGGGCGTTTGACTATGTCCGCTGGGGCGGCGCCGTTACGTCTTGCTTCGCGCAAACGGCCGCTCTGGGTCTTATATAGCACCACTGCTTCCCTAAACAGAAAAGCACTCGGAAGAGTTTCTCTTCCGAGTGCTTTCGCCCCGTTCCGATTTCATTTTCGACCGTCCAACTTTTGGGGTCTACTTCACTCCGGTGGGGCGATCACTTGAGTATGGGGTTATACGGGTCGGCTAGAACGGGATGTCCTCGTCCGCAACCTCGACGGCGGGAGCCTCGGGGACCGCATACTGCTGTCCACCATCAACCGCGGCAGCAGGAGACGCGGCAGGGCGGGAGTTCATGAACTCGATCTCGTCGACGATGACCTCGAGCTTGCTGCGCTTCTGGCCGTCGCGCTCCCAGGAGCTATAGCGCAGCTTGCCCTCGATCGCGACCTTGCTCCCCTTGGAGATATAGCGGCCGACAGCCTCGGCGCGGGTGCCGAACATGGTACAGTCGATGTAATTGGGATAGTCCTCCCACTCGCCGGTCTGCGGGTTCTTTCGGCGATCGTTGACGGCGATGCCGAACGAGAGCACCTGGGTGCCGGCCGCGGTGGCGCGGAGCTCGGGATCGCGGGTGAGGTTTCCGGTGATGTTGACTCGGTTGATGCTCATTGGCTTCTATCCTTTCGGTTCCGACGGGGGGCCGATCCCCCCGCCTTCGTCGCCATGTATGTACCCAGATGCTCAGATGCGTAAGCGCATAGATGTGCGTTTGTGCGGCTATGTATTGGGCTGGCACCTGAGCCCGGCGTTTTCCATGGCCGGATGACCGGAGGGACCCCATACGTCCCGTAGGCAGCCGGTTGTGGGAAACGCGTAGCGATTCCTCCGGTTCGGTTCTCGCCCAGTTTGAATCACGGGGCGGTTCAGAAGGCGTGCGTTCGGCGCCGGTTAGGGTCCGGGGCCGGCTCTACACGTGGGACGCATATGGCGCCGCTGAAGGATGCCTCGTCGTAGGCGTCGCGCAGTGCGGCGACTAGGCATTCGCGTGTAACGTAGAAGTCCGGCTCCCATTTCTCGCCGTCGCCGCCCGTCACCCGATACCATCCCTCGCCCTGCCAGACCTTCTCGACCGCCTGATCGATCACAGAGATTTCGGCGTAGGGCAGATGGATCTCGCCGGCATCCCCGTAGGCACCGCGAAGGTCGTCGGCAAGGTCCGCTTCGGTTCCATACCATGTGGCCGGATACGATCCCATCCCGTCGGTGAAGCAGATTCGGTACCAGCCCTCGCCCTGCCAGCATTCCTCCAGATCGGCAGCGACGGCGCGCCCGATCTCGTCATCGTCCGTATACATGGCTGCTCCTTGCCCAAGTCGTTCATTCGGTATTACCAGTTGATACCCCGTTCGGGCGCATCGGAAACAGCCGATTCCGATGCGGACGGGAAGATACGGACAGGCGGCCTTCCTCCCCGATCTCAATTTAGCGGGCATGAGCGGGGGCGATTCGGGGTAAACGGCTCTCTAGGGAAGCCGTGGGAGCGGGATGGAACGGAAACGGAAGGATATGGACATGGCTACGGATCACGACACGGTGTCGCCCATCGAGCACGATGAGACGGCGAACCTGAGGCTCGCGCTGATGGAACGATGGAGGGAGTCCTGCGGGCGCGTGGCCGAGAGGTTCGGACGCCGCAGCGACATCCCCTTCTACTCGAGCGCGCTGTCGGCACTCGCCGGCGAGTGCGCCGACGACATGGGCAAGTCCGGCAGGGTTGCCGAGGCGGCCGTCGCCATGCTCGCCGACGCGCTCATGGAAAAGGACCCGCGGGGATATGCGGACAGCGCCGAGGCTGCCGCCAGGGAGCTCGAACGCCTCGTCTCGTCGATCGCATACGCGGACGCACTCGGACGCCTGCGCGCAGCAAACTCGACGTTCGAGACGCGCATCCTTGGGGAGATCGACGGAACCGACCCGGATGCACTGCCGGCGGTGCCGGATGGCCTCGTCGGACCGTCGGATACGGCCACCTGCACGATCGATATCCTCGGCGGGTCGCAGGAGGACAACCGCGAGGTGCTGGACACCTGCGGCGCCATGATGATGAACGAGGATCCCGATATCGGAGACTTCTGCTTCATCACGTTCATGCTGCGCGACGGCTCGCCCAAGACGGGTATCTTCTGCAAGATATGCGACTCCCGCCGCGTGCAGGACGCTTGGGAGCGGGCCTATTCCGACTACACGAACGGCAACCGCATCGGGTCGGCCGAATAGGCATGGCCATAGGCCGCCTGCTGCGCGGTGAGACCGCAGCGCGGGCGGTACCGCCCCGGATGCCCTCCCCGTTGGGATCGCAGGGCGGTATCCAGGGTGGGAGACGGCGGGGGGATCGCGCGCGTGGCGCGCGATACCGAGCGGGAGGGAGGTCCGGCACGTGGGCGGATGCAGCAGGTTCGACGCCAAGGTCGTCCCCATAGCGGTCGAGACCGACCGAAAGTGCGGGCTCAACACCCCGAGGGCAATCGTGTGCGACGGGCGGCGCTTCGAGATCGCCAGGGTCGGCGCGACGCTGCCCTGCCCCAGCATGTTCGGCAAGGCGGACGCCACCGTGACCGGCGTCCTAGTGGACGTCGGCGGTCGATGTGTCGCGCGCGGGCTGATCTGCGACGACGGTCTGTGGTTCTCCGTGAAGCCGGACGGGTAGAGGTCCGTCCAGGTTCGTCTCCGTAGACGGCCGCGCCACAGATAACATTGTCGGCAAGGATTGAGAAAGAGAGATGCCGCAATGCGGAAAGACACCTACAGGATTGGCGACGGGACGTTCGCGTTCTCCCCCGCCGTGTTCGATTCGTTGCTAGGACACGGCGCCAAAGGCGCCGCCAGGATGCGGGAGCTCGCGGGCGCGATGCACGTCTCGATCTCATCGATTAAGGACTGGCGGCGCGGGACGCACGCTCCGAGCGACTTCGAGAAGGTCGAGGATATCGCCTGCTGGGCGCACATCGACGTCGCCGACCTCCTCATAGAATCAGGAGATAGGACCATGGACGAAAAACTCACCGAAAACCAGCTGGATGTGCTCTGCGTGCTATGGAACCAGGCCTACGACTTCCTCGACCTGTGCGAGGAGACCGATCATTTCGTCTGGCCGACTACAGACCTGCGCTGCGTGCCGGACTCGATTCTGCACGACATCAAGGTGAACCCGGAAGACGATAAGTCCCGTCCTCCCTGGGAGATCGGCACCGAGGACCTGTTCCTCCAGACGCTCGACGTGTACCTCCGCGCGTGCCGACGCGCGACCCCATATGTCGGGGAGAGCGATATCTTCGTCAGGCTCCTGGGCCTCTGCGACATCATGACCGAGACCGCCTTCGGCGAGGACGACGGCAAATGGCTGCCAGACCCGGATATGATTTTCGACCCGCATGAGGATGGATACGTCAGCCCGATGGAGGCCGCGGAGCTCAAGTGCAGGAAGCTGCTCGATGAGATCAGGAATGACCTGTTGGCGCTACGCCCGACGGCGGGTAAATAAGGCTAGTTCCGCCAGATAGCACGACGGCCCCGCCCTCGGAAGGACTGCGCAGCGATGATCGATTCCGAGTTCGCATATAAGCGTTCGACATGGCGATGATTGATTGATTCCATATCCAGATTTCAAGACAGGGGCCGTTTTCGGCCCCGTCCTTTTCCCGAACCCGGTCCGGCGATTTTTCCGCGGCGTGCGTTTACGTTTCCCCTCAGGGGGTACAAGAGAGGTAGAGCAGGCGGTATGGGGCCGCCCGGTGCGCATATGGGAGGACTATATGGAAACGATCTTCGTGACGGAATCGCGCGAGATGCTGTTCACGGGAACCGAGGATATCGACGTGCGGCCGCTCCATTCGTCGGAGCTGCATTACGAGGGAGACAGCCGGGAGGAGGCACTGCGTGCGGCGCATAAGGTCTCGGCGGCCTCCAGGGTCGGGGTCTGCCAGCGCGGTTTCGCCCGGTTCGTCGCCACAGTGAGCGAAATCACGCGCGACGGCGAGGGGTTCACGGAACACATGGATACGGTCCACACCGTCGACCCGCTCGACCGCATGCCCGAGCTGCGCACGCTCGCGCGCGAGGCGGCCGCGAACCGTGCGGACGGGAAGATCATCCGCCATATCGCCGGCCACACGGAGGCGATCGACGCTGCGAAGCGTGCCGGGGACTACTACAGCCTGTACCGCGTGGAGGGATCGGCCTTCGGGGACTTCTCTTGCTACCGGGTCGGACATGCGCCCTACAACGGGACGCTCTACCTTCCCGCGGGGTTCCACGATTACGGCATTGCCACCGTCGACGAGCTTTTCGTCGCACTCGTGGTCGGACGCTGCGAATTCCTGTGCGAATACCAGGACGAGATCGATGAGGTCTATCACGGGCTCTTCGAGAAGAGAATCTAGATGAAAGGAACGGATATGCAGGCCATCCACACCAAGGCGGGCTTCAAGGTGCTGCGCGAGAGCCTGGGGCTCTACCAGTCCGACGTCGCGGAGGCAGCGGGCGTCGACGTGAAGACCGTCAAGAACTGGGAAAGCCCGCGCCTGCCGCGAGCCCGCGCCACTGCCGTGGCATGGAAGTACCTCGAGAATCTGGCGGAAATCCAAGAGCGCGAGGTCGGGTGCCTGGTGGAGAAGATTGTCGATGAGACGGATGGCAACCCCTACCCGCTCCCCTACTTCCGCGAGCAGGACTTAGCCGCGGAGGATGCGCGCGCGGCGCGGATCTCGAACGCCATGACCAGAAAGGTGGCCTTTGAGCTCACCAGGTTGGCCATCCCCTACGAGTTCCGCTTCGAGGAGGAGGCCGCGGACGATGAGCGGCTGAGCGAGATCTGGGATATGTAGGCAGTCGTTATTGGGCCGGTACCGTGGAGGTGCCGGCTCATATCAGAAAAGAGCTCCGGTTGCCCGAAGCCCCTGTCTCAATGATGTCGATGAGTACGTCTGGCAGGCACAGGTAACTCTCTGTCGCCACTTTGCCGCTCGGCCCGGTGAAAAGCATGGAAGACGGGGTTTCCACCGTTTGCGTCGAACGCACGGCCATCGGCGAGCGCGACGGAAAGCTCCTCGAGCCCGTCGATGAGATGATCGGCGTTCGCAACGCCGCATATGTCGTAGGATGCGAGGTCGTTCCATATCTCGAAGCGCCTATACCACGACATCGACGCGATTTGACCATCGACGAGACTTGCAGCCTCCGATGCGACCTGCTCGCCGAAATCTTCCGTGACGCAGGCAAGAAACTCGCTTCGCGTATCCGATACGAAATCCTCGGCCGTGTAGGCCGACGTCACGGTAAAGCTGGACTCCACGGTGGCGGTCTCGCTATCCTTCGTCTCGGTAAGGATGCCAAAATCAAGCGCCGGGGCGGTTACACAACGAAGGCCATGACGGCGACCACCCATGACTTCCTGCCGTCAGATACTCTCAGCCAGGCGCAGGTATCCGCGAAGCTCTCGCCTCGCGAAGTTCAGGCTTGAACGAAAATCACCGTTTACAAAAGGCCCGCCAATCTCACGCTCGCCGACAAATACCGTCGCCATATAGCTTTGCATACCCATATCGAGTCTCTTCTGAATATCTGCTTGTCCCTATTGATTGGATGCCAGGGCAAATCACGCGGTCGGGGTGCCTAGGTCGATTTCGGCCAGGACGTCGCGGATATCCGCCACATCCCTCACTGCCATGACGATGCACCTGATCGATACCGCCGCCGCGACCACGGATGTCAGGAGGACTGCCACGCCGACGTCGTGGGCCCAGATGACAATCCCCACAGCCATAGTGATGGCGAGGCCAACGATCCAGCAGATGAGCGCGTTGCGCGACTCGTCGAGATACGATCGCGCATAGACCTCCAAAATCTCGCGGTCGATGCCCATCTTGCCGAACCTGTCGATGTATCTGGACATCCTCGACGACATGCCGTGCTCGGTCCATGCAACCATTTTCAGAAAACCCATGGTCGCAATCGCCGCGTTGAATGCCATGGCCATGCAAGGAACCAGGTCGATATTTTCACTGATGAACGGCGCCATGCGGACCATCCCCTCCCGTTTCGTCTCTACTCGATGTGAGTCTACCCATATGCGCATGTACGTAAACGCATAGACGCGCATATACATATATGTGTGGACGTGCGAGCGGGGCGGCCTATTGCAGGCCCGGGTTCACGATGCAGTAGCATCGCTCCGACCTCGGCTCCTTCTCGCCGGGCGCCATCACCTTGACCGTGACCGGAACCGTCTCAGAATCGGGGGCGAACGCCGTGAACGACTTCAATTTCCCGCCCGGCTCGATCTGCTTCTGCGCCCGCTGGTCCTGCACCTTGTAGGACCTGTCGAGCTTGATCCCGTCCTGGTATGCGTTGATGTCGGTATAGGGTGCGACAGCGTCCGAGTCCGTGACGTTCTCGAAGGTATAGGCAACCCGGATGTAGCGGAACGGCTTGCCGTCCGGCCCCGTGCCTTCCTCGATCGTCACGCGGTCGATCGAGATGCCGTCCACGGACGCCTGGGCGGACTGCTGCGGCGCGAACGGCGACGAGGTGCCGGCATCGCCCGACTTCCCGGCGCCGCCGTCGGAGGAGCCGGCGTCCGGCGCCCCGTTCCTCACGCAGCCCGCGAGTCCGGCCTGCGCCGCCATGACCGCGAGGCCCACGAACGCTCGCCTCGTCATCGCCGTCATCGTATAGACATTCTTCCCCGTCACCTGTGAATCTCCTTTATGCTCTTCAAAATGGGGGCGGTGCAGACGCGGTGCCGAGTCTCACGTATCGCAGCGCGCCTGGCCTCGTCCTGCATGAGCTTCGGTCTCCCCTCGCGAAAGGCCGCGGCCCTTCTCGCCGCCGCTGCGAATTTCCGCTCGGCCTCGTCGAAGTCGATATCGCGCCACGCGCGATCCCCGCCCGTGCCGGATATGAAAACCGACGGCACCACATGGCTGCTGTCCGCATAGTCCGCCGGGACGGACATCTCCGCATAGCCCGACGGCTCGCTGCCGTCCGGCAGCCGGTACACAACGAGCTCCTGCTTCCTGTGTTTGCTCACACGGCGCTCGCACAGCTCGGGATGGAACGCCTCGTACGCCATGGCGCTATATGGGGAGCAGGAGAAGCGGTACTCGAATAGGCATTCCGCTTCCCTCCGATGCCGTTCCGCCTCCCGCACCCGGGCCGCAGCCTGCGCCCGGATCCGGTCGCGCTCGGCCGCCTCCTCGGGCCCGAGCTCGCGGAACGCCCCGACCACGGCGGCCTCGTCCAGGGCGAAGAACTCCGTCTCGCGGGCGTAGGCGCCGGTGTGGTGCCAGGACGAGGAGGCGATGAACCGGTCGAAGAGCGCGGCCTTGGTCTCGGACTCGACCGCAGGGTCGTAGAGCAGGTCCATCTCATCGCAGTAGCCCCTCAAGGCGCCGAGGATCGCCGTCTTGGTCCATTTCGAGCGGGGCATCTCCCCCGCCTCGTAGGCCGCCCGCGCGTTCACGCTCATGGAAGCGCCGCTGTATCCCTTTTGCCCATAGGCCACCCTAGACATGTCCGACCTTTCGCGCGGATGTGTACCGTCCCAGCTGTTTCTACCCCGTGCGCGGGAAGTCTTTCACTCGATTCGAGCCGGTGCGGGGGCATTTTTATCCGTCGAGTTTCGGTAGGGGCGTGTAAAGCGCGGCGGGGGCGGGTATCAAAGCTGCTGTGTATGCCAATTCCAATAAAGAGGTGGTCCATGTCCGACCCGATCGCCGCGGCCGAAGCCGCCGGCAAAGCCCGCGATATCGCCAACCGCTTCGAGACCGCCGTATTCCTCATCGCATACGGCATCGCCGAGAAGGACGGCCTCTACGAGGCCGACCCGCATAGGTATCCCTACAGCCAGGCATTCAGACACGGCATGAATATCCTCGCCGCGCTGTGCGCTGAGTGCTCCGACGATGCGGAAGAGCTGCTGCCGACGTTCAATGAGTCCGATTTCATCAGGAACAGCGCAGCGTCAGACGTGCGCGAGTGGACGGCCCGGTGGCGCGACGAGTGCAGGGAAGCCGTCGAAGGGTGCCGGTCCATCGAGATCGGGCCCCTGGCGTCAGTAGACGGCGACTACTTCGCCGCGACGTCGGAATGCTACGAGGTACTGCGCTTTGCGGAAAACGACCTCTTGGGCGGCCATCAGGAACGCAGGGTGTATGAATTCCTCCGAGCCGGCACCCAGGAGCAATACGTGTACGGACGCAGGATGCTCATCCGCCACCCGCTGCTCACCTGGAACGAATACGTCAGGATCAAGACGGGGCTCGCCCTGGGCGACCCCGACCCCCTCGACCAGGGCGAAGCCGACACCATCGACCCGGTGTGGTTGCAGGAATTCGTCTCCATGGCCTACGAACCCGTCCCGAGCGCCGCAAAAGTATGCCCGAATTGCGGCTGGACGATGACCATGCGAGGCAAGCAGCCCCACTGCTCATCGGCGACGTGCGCCAAGGCCGTCACAGGCGATTTCGACAAGCTGGACAGCGTCGCGCACGACGCCTTCCGCCTATCCCGCGGCGTCATGCACTACATCTCTTCCCCCGGAAAGCTCGAGCTGGCGATCGCCGAGGCCGCAGCGGGCCTCGGTCTGAAATACGAAATGTGGCCCCTCAAGGACACCTGCGACATCCTGATCCATCTGCCGGACGGCCGGCAGCTTGCCGTCGACGCCAAGGCATACGGCCGCGCCGAGCGGCTTGCCCGCGAGATAGAGGACGACACCGGCATCGCCCAGATGTGCGCGGACGAGGTGGCCTATGTCGTGCCGGACCAAGTCGAACGGGACCATCCCGGATATCGCGCGCTATGCAATGCCGTCCTGCGCGGCAAGACCGGCTATTCATGCGAAACGCTGCGCAACTTCTCGAAACGACTCAATGCCGCCGCGAAGGGAGGCACGCGATGAACGAGCCGAATGATACAGCCCAGGAAGGCTTCGACCAGCTGAAGCGCAATCTCGAGGTGCGCTATCCCGAGGACAGCGACCTATCCCTCGACGAGTTCCTGAATGTGGAGTCGCTGCTCGCGCTCGCGGTACGCGTATGCGGTCCCGGCGCCGATCCCCGAAAGGCCGACAGGCTCCTATCGAACTACCAGCTCATCAGGCCCGAGACCATCGGCGCGGACGGCCACCTCATGCAGATGGCGCGCCGACACCTGTTCTCGCTGGCTTCATCCACGGCCTGGCGGCGACTGCTGGGCCTCTACGAGCGCGCGGAATATGAGCGGTACCGGTTCTTCGATATCGCCAACGGCGGAATGGCCCTGCGCGAGCACCCCCTTACCGGGATCGACCGCATGCCGATCTATATAGACCGCCTCCTCGGCGATGTCAAACTCTCCCATAAAAACGTGGTCGCGAGACCCAAAGGACGGTATTCCTACACATGCAAGCCCGAGGCGACCGGCGATACCACGGTAACCGGATCGATCCGTTGGGTGACCATACCCGATGCCGTGCCGCCCCAAACGGGCAAGATTGACGATATCCCCCGCAAGAGCAGGCGCCCGCCCATCGATATCACCCTCGACGAGCTCATCTCGACCGCGGACGAAGTCGGGGAGAAGACCGGGAAGACCCACTACGCCGCCGTGCTCAGAAGGGTCAAGGACCAGGGGCTCCTCAAGCGGGCACGCGGCGGCAGCACATCCGTCGCCGACGGCCTGCGCCTCGATGAGGTCGTGAGCCTCGTCGGCCTCGTCGGCGCCGGCAAGTCCGTCCTCGCCAACATGCTCATCGTCTGCCTCGCGAAGCGCGGCCTGCGCGCGGTATCCCTGCTCAACTCGGTATCGGACGTGATGGAAAGCGTCGTCCTGCTTCGCGAGGCGGGAATCAGCGCCTCGCCCCTGGTGTCGCGCGGCAGGCGCATCGAACGGCTCGACGAGTTCTTCGACCACGATGACTCCATGCTCCTCGACCATTCCGCATCCAAATACCTGGAGACCGCCTGCATCATGGACGGGCTCTCCTCTTCCGATCCCGAGGCCTGCGGATACGGCAACACGCCATGCCGCGGCCTCCGGTCCAAGAAGGGCGGCGCGAACTCATGCCCGTACTGGGACGTGTGCCCATCGCAGGCCATGGCCCGCGAGTCCCTGACATCCGACGTCGTGGTCACGACTCCCACCGGCTTCGCCACCATGATCGTCGGAAGGGAGCGCAAGGCATTCTTCGAGGAGGTCCTTCAGCAGTTCGACGTCGTCCTGTTCGATGAGGCGGACCGCGTGCAGGCGCAGCTCGACGGCTGCTTCGCCCCGAGCATGAGCTTCCAGGAGCTCATCCGCAACGCCGCCGACCCGACAGCCGTGGCCATGAAGCGGCGCCCGGACGACAAGATGAGGGACTTCAACGAGGAGCTTTTCTACGACCTGCGCCAGAAATCCGAGCCCGTCGCGAAGGCGCTGCTCAAATCCGTCAGGGACGACCGCGTGGCGAAATGGCGCATCGTCAAGGACGAGGCGTTCACGTCGCTCTCGCTTCTGAACGACCTCCTGGAGCAGGGCCTTCCCAAACAGGTTTACGAGGATGCCGACAAACTCATCAACCCCTATAGATTCGAGATTGCCAAGAAGAGCCTCGATGGCGGCGACGCGGCCCTCAACAAGCTCTCGCAGGCGGTCGCGACCTCCTGCGAGGGCATCGACGACGACACCCACAGCTACTCGCTGAACGAATACCTCGCTGCATGCGGATGCTCGGAGCTTCCCGACGAGCTGCGGACCAGGTTCTCCTTCGCCCTCAAGGTCATCCGGTTCGACTCGTATCTGCGCGAACTCGCCTCCGCGCAGGACCTCCTCAGCTTCAAGGACGATTCCGTCGACGAGCTGTACAACTTCCTCAAGTTCAGCTACACGCGCCAGCAGCACTATCTCCCCAACTCGCTGATCGGCAACATCTTCGGGATGAAGCTCGACGGCAACGACCTCAGGCTTTTCCGGCAGTTCGCCTTCGGGCGGGCCTTCATGTGCTCGCTGCCCTGGCTCGATACCGACCCCGCCGGGGCGGCGCTGGGGCCGCACGTGCTCCTGCTCTCCGGTTCGAGCTGGGAGCCCGGCTGCCTGCAATACCACGTGAACAGGCCGGTCGACTACCTCCTCGAGGCGGAACCGTGGAAGGCGGCCAAGCTCTCCACCTCGACCGTGAGGGACCTCGGCATCGAGCAGAACGTGTCCGGCAGCGCCGCCGAGATGCGTTCCGGCAACCTCGGCATCGTCCTATCGCAGACCATGGCCACGTTGAGGGACGAACTCGACGCGGAGGGCGCGGGAAAGGCCCTGGTCATCGTGAACAGCTACCGGGAGGCCGAGGACGCACGCGACCGCATCGAGCAAGAGTTCCGACGCAAGGGCCAGGCAATCAAGGTCGCGGCCCTGGTGCGCAACAACCACGACCACAGGGAGCACTTCGTGCCCCGGAGCGAAGTCTACAAGTTCTGCGACCATCCGGCCAAAGTGCTCGTGGCGCCGGCCATGGCCATCGAGCGCGGCTTCAATATCGTCGACCGCGGCGGCCATGCCGTTTTCACGAGCCTCATCTTCTCGGTGCGCCCGATGGGCACACCGCACGACCTCGGCGGGCGATACCGCAAGCTCAACGGCCTCATCGAAAGGGAGGTCGGCGACTACCCGGCCAATCCCGGGGAGTTCGCGACCGAGGTCAGGGCCTCCGCCTGGCGCACATGGAAGACCATGGAGCGGGACGAGAACCTTCCCATGGGCGCATGGAGGACCATGGGAAGGCAATTCCTCGTAGACGACGCGATCTCCACGCTCATGGTCACGATCATCCAGATATTCGGGCGTCTGGCGAGGCTTGCCGATAAGGAGAGGCCCGCGCCGCATGTCTATTTCGCCGATGCGGCCTTCCGCGGCGGCGACGGGAAGCTCTCGTTCAGGACCCTGGAAGAGCTCGGCGCCTACATGGAACGCCTCATGCACGATAGCGACCAGCCGGAGGTCGCCAAAGCCCTCTACGGGCCGTTCTACGAGTCGTTCAGGAAAGGAATCGGAAATGTCGGACTCTAAGCTGCACCTCATGTCATTCGCACCCGTCCCCGACACCAAGACGACCGTGCACGTCGTCGGCTTGCCCGACAGCCTGCGCGACGCCCTCTTCACGCTCATGCCCCCGAGGAAAGAGGGCGGCTACCTCAACACCAAAGTCCTCAAGGACGACCTGCGCTGCTGGCTCGACCGGGCCGTCGAGCTGAACCCCGTACGCCCCAACGTGCATACCGACAGCTGGCTTATCGCCCTCGCCCCCATTGATCTCGCGAAGCTATGCAACGTCATCGCGGTCTGGATCTCCTCCCGCAAGGACATCGATACCCAATCCCCCGCCTACCGCAAGGTGATGGGGATGCTGCACCCCGAGACGTTCGAGGAGGCCGTGCGTGTCGAGGAGACCTGCCTGTTCAGCGGCAACGGCCGTCCCACGGGCGGGCTCACCTTCCCCGCATTCTCCGCGCAAGTCGCCGACGTCATCGCCGGCATCCCCCTCGAACTCGCCAACGGCATGGTCGAGAACTTCAGCAGAGTCTCACGCGGAAACGGAAACGTCTACGAGCTGATTTCCGATATCCACTGGCACAAGGAGGACCCGTGGGCGTTCGCCCTCAGATTCCACGTCGAGACGCTGCCGGTCGGCCGCAAGGCAAGGCTCAACATGGATGTCGCCGTCCGCCGCTTCATCGGCAAGCCATGGCAGGACGACCCGTTCCTCAAACACGATGTCAACGCCTACGTCCGCACGGAAGGCGGCACGCTCCGCGTCGTCCCCTACGGCTACGACAAACAGAAGCGCGACTTGGCCTGGGACCCCGCGGCCCTGGCGAACTACGAGTTCGCCAGCGGGACCGGATTGCCCGCAGTCCGCGAGTATCTTGAGGACATGGGCAGGTACGCCCGCGACGGCTCGCAGCCGCAGATCCTATCCCCCTACGCGATGACCGCCTCCTGGGCATCGAAGCCCTCGGTCGCAAGCGGGGCATCCGTCATCGACAAGGCCATGTTCTTCGAGGCCGTCGCGGCTCGGCTCAAAGATATCGCGGAGCCCGTCGGTGCGCTCGACTCGCTTCAACTGACCCATCTCAAGGCGTCCATAGAGGAACCCAGGCAGGCGGATTGGGACAAGGACCCCGTCAGCGCACGGGCGAGACAGGAGGCCTGGGGCCGGGCCAACCGCGCCAGACTCGCCCGCTGCACCGGCAGGGACAGGGCCGTATTCCAGCTGATCGGCAACCAGGACGATGCCCGGCTCCTCGATATGGCAAGGGCCGAGATCTCCCGCTTTCTCGGCGGGGAGGGGGCCGTCGACGGCTTCGAGGTCGAGATCGATAACATCCCGGCAAACGACCTCCTGAACCGCATGGAGAATACCGGCGACAGCCAGGCGAAGATCCGCTGGCGCAAAGTCGCCGCCGCGCTTCCCGAGGCGACCGACCCGACCGCGTGCATAGTGGTCCTGCCGGGCGCCGAGAGCTACAAGCCCAAGGGCAAAGACGACGGCGGAGACCCCAAGCGCGCCCTGCGCATCGCGTTCGCGAAAACCGGGCGCCTGACCCAATTCATCGAACCCGAGGACTCGAAGGACAGTCCCGAGATCCGCGCGCGCGTCGCCGTCCGCGACCTCATGCGCCAGCTCGGTTTCGTACCCGAACCGGAACGCAATTCGCGCGGCATCGACACCTCGATCCCGGCGATAGGGTTGAAGGTCTACAACTCCGGCAACGGCAAGGCGCGGGCGAGCTTCCCCTATTGCGTCCGACAGGACATGAGAAGCGGTGCCGTCACCGTGTACTGCCCCCTCCTACCTGACGGAAGCCTACCGTACTGGCGCGCCCTCATCGAGTTCGCCCGGCTGAGCGGTTCCGAGGGCTTTCCGGACTCCTGCAAGCGGGCGAACGGAATGGCCCTGAAGAGGATGCTCCACGGCATAGTCCGCGCCACCGGCGACAGGCCGGAACTCCTCCTCGTCAACTCCTACGGCCGCATCCGGCAGAGAGACTGGTGGCCCGGCATCAGCGACTCCGGCCTCGAGTCGGGACCCTTGAGCTACGGACCGACCGGTTATGAGGAGCCGCTTGGCCTCGCGGGCAGCAAGCTGCGCATCCTGCGTATACGCTCCGGTCTCAACGGCGAGATCCCCGACTGGTTCACGGACGAGGTGGCCGCGGGCGGCGCAGACGACGGCACCGTGCCGAACAGGCGCGACAAGCAGGGACTCTTCAAGATGGACGGCTACTTCCTCGCGTTGGCCCCGCGACCGGGCGACGCCCAGTACAAATGGTCCGCACGCGGATCGAAGTACGATTCGCCCACCGCGGCGTTCTGCGAGAAGACGATCAACGAGTACTGCCTTCTGTCGCCCGGTGGCGAGGCCGAGGCGCTTGCCAGCGTCAAATACGCCGAGGCCCTGCGCGGCTGCATGGTGCAGCTCTACAAGAACGATATGAGGGTGAACCTTCCCGCCCCGCTCCATCTCGCCGAGCAGGTCGAGGAGTATATCTGGGACTGGGAGCTCACCGGCAGACGGTAGCGATCCGCCCGCGAAAATGAAATGGGGAGGCCGGGAGATTCGGCCTTCCCATTTCCGTTGTCGCTACCGCTTATTCGCCTTGCGTGTATTTCGGGTGCGACCGGCGGACTCTTTCGCCGAGCCCTTCCGCTTCCCAGGACGAGAGTCGGACGGGCTCGGCTGACGACGAGCGGAGCCCAAGTCGAAGCCGGAGTTTTTCGCAATCCTCGCCTCAATCTCGGAGCGCCGGATGCCCAGTTCCGATGCGCTGACGCGATAACCGCCCTCCTTGCAGACGACATAGAGCTCATGCGGAGCGCGTCCCCAATCAAGTACGTACCCGGCTAGGACCATCTTGGCCTCAAGATGGTCCTTGGACATGGCACTCGAAACTGCAAATTTGAGGGCGAAGGTGGCACGGGCAACTATATCCGCCCCAATCTTCTCTTCGAGGGTTCGAGCCGGTCTTTCGGTCCCCGGTTCCGGGGTACCTCCCTTGCTGTTCTCCAGGGCGCCTTCCAGGGCGGAAGGCGTGGGGGCGTCGGGGTCCCTGCCGTCCATGAGGTCTCGGACGTAGGCGCGGACCCGCGACTCGTAGCGGCGCGGGCACTCGATTTGGACCGGCTCCTCCATCCTGTGCTCGAGGGAATCGTAGAGCTCCACGACCTCGCGGCTGGCGATCAGGCGGTTCGGCTCGATCTTGGGGAACACGGTGAGGCCGGCGGCGGAGCGCACGCGGGACAGGCCGACGTACAGCTGGCCCTCGGCGAAGACCTTCGTGTGGACGCAGCAGGCATCGAACGTCAGGCCCTGCGACTTGTGGATGGTGATGGCGTAGGCGAGCTTGAGCGGGATCTGGGTATAGGCACCCACGACGGCGGTCTTGACCCTGTTGACGGGCCTGCCCTCATCGTCCATCTCGACGACGGCCTCGGACTTGTTGATCTCCCATCTGTGCCGCTCGATGCGGACCTTCTCGTCCACCCCGTCGAACTTGACCGTCACGGCGTCCGCGGACGCGTCGGTGACGGTGCCCTGCGTGCCGTTGACGTAACCCTCCTGAGGGCTGTTCACGAGCGACATCACGCGGGCGCCGCGGCACAGGACGATCCTCTCCGGCGCCATCTTGTCGCCGTTTGACACCGTGCCGGTCGCGGCGGCCGCGAACTCGACCTTCGGTGCGTCGAGCGCGTCGACGTTCTCGCGGTTGATCGAATCGGCGATGCGGTTGTTGGCGCACAGCACCAGCGTGTCCTTCGGCAGGTAGGCGCGGGAGCTCTTCGAGTGCGCGTTGAAGTAATCGAGGCACGACGCGTCGCCGACGCGGGCGCGGTTCAGGTTGTCGATGAAATCGGGGTCGGATTGGCGCACGACCGTCTTGAGGACGTGCGGCTCGAAATCGAAGCCGGTCCAGTACCTCGACTTGAAGCACCAGCCCTGGAGGTTTCCGGGATAGAACTTCATCAGCAGCGCGGAGTCGCGTTCGGTCACGACCGGCGGCAGCTGGAAGAAATCGCCGACGAGGACCACCTGCTTCGCGCCGTTGCGCGTCATGGACTGGGAGATCATCCCCATCACGTGGTCGAACAGGTCGATGCGGCACATCGAGATCTCGTCGATGATGATTACCTTCGCGGCGTCGAGCACCTTGCGGGACCCCTTGGGGCCATCGGGGGCGCAGACCCCCGGCGCGATTTTCAGCGTGCGGTGGATCGTCGAGCCGTCCGTGAGGTTCAGCGCGGCGATGCCGGTGGGCGCCAGGGCGAGGAAATCGACGTTGCGCGCCTTCAGGTCTGATATGAAGGCGTTGAGCACGTAGCTCTTACCCGTGCCGGCGTTGCCCGAGAGAAACACGTTCCTCCCGTCCCTCAGCGCGCTCAGCGCCTCGGCCTGTTCCGGTGTAAGGCGGTCACCGTCTGCCATTTCCATATCCCGTCACCCGTTCGACCAGTAACGGGGAATTGATACCCGCGCAAGCGAAAAAATATACGCTGAACGGGGGTTTTGCAGAAACTAGAGGAAGTTTTTGAAGGCGGGGCGGATATGCTTCCGCGCATTTCCCCGCGCGCCCGTATACCCCGATGCGCAGACGGGTACGATAGCCTCAGAATGATGTGGGTCCCGCGCAGCCGAACGGCTTGTCTTTCCCATGCGGGCATCGCGGATTTCTTTCATGGGTGGGACTTCGGTCCGAGAACAGGCCGCGATCTCGTAAGGGGTCGCGGCCTGTTCATCTGTGCGTCTATGTCTTTATGCGTGCGCGCATATGTGCAATGGTGCTGGTGTGTATATATGCGTGTGCGCGTATGTGCCTCGGCGTATGTATGCCGATGTGCGGATATGCATCCGGACAGATGTGCCGGTGATCTATACGGGAAAACCGGCGCCGGTCTCGCATGAGCTCTTCCGCCTCAGCATCGCCCATATCAGCTCGATTGCCGGGGCGACGCGCACCTGCCGGAATTCGGAAGTGTCGTAGCGCTTCCGCAGGGCGCCGCGGGCGTCGGGCGAGTACACGGCCGCCCCCTTGGGCAGCATACCTTTGGAAGCCAGCGAGTCGGCGAGCTCGAGCGGGCACACCAGCCAGTTCTCATCGCCCTCGAACGTCCTGCCGTGGCCGCTCGTGAAATCGTCCATACACGACTTGACCTCGACGAACGTGAAGGTGCCGGACTCGAGCTCGGCGGCGGTCGCATGGTTCGACGATCGGTCGCGCGGACGATGCGGCCTGTAGGCCACGAAATCGACCCGGCGGGCGTCATCGACCCAGACCTCGCTCGCGACCAGGGCGTTCTCGCGGCACAGCCTCGCCCATACCTTCTCGGAAAGCTCGGCGGTCACCTCGCCGCGGTTTCGTTTCCCCTCCATGGGGCACACTCCCCTTCGATGTAAAAAGCCGCCCGACGGTCTGCGCGACGTGCGGGCGGCCCGCCCCGGTACTACTCCTCAGAACCCTCCGGCTTGCGGGACCGGAAGGGCATCGGCTTGATGGTCGACAGGTCCATATGCCTGCGAGCCTAGAAGAATATAAGCCAGATCGTACCCAAGAGCAGGGAGACATATCCCACAGCGGTCACGAGGAAGTCTATGAAGGCGAGGGCCGCGGCAGCATCGACCCGGATGCCACAGGGGGCCAAGTTCGATGCGAACCCATGCAGGGGATACATGGCACAGATGAGGCATATCGATTCGAGACCTGCCGCCAACAGGGGATTCACCCCCGCCAGCTCCCTCGGATAGAACAAGCCCATCAGGACGGAATCCGCCACCAGCGCCGCCCAAATCAGGAACACGCCGACCTTAAATGCCTTGGTGTCCTCGACCAATGCCAGGGGCATCATGCAGCCGAAGAAATCGAGCAGCAAGGCCGAGACGATCAGCAGGACGACCATCACTCCACCGAGTTCTCGGCGGAGTCGGCATCGATATCGGGGTTCGAGATCAGACCGTTCAGCAGGGACGGCAGGTCGATTCCCGTGCTGTCCTTCAGGCCGGATGCGACCTGGTCGACAATCGACGTGGTCTCCTTTACGAGTTTTTGCGCGTTGCCCGATCCGTACATCTTGATGGAATCGACGGCAGTGAGGGGCTTCGCAACCTGCTCGGCTACCTTGGGCATGATGTCGATGTAGCGGTTGGCGAGCAGGTAGGGGTTATCCATGCCGTTGTACGCCTCGGCCTGGGCCTTGATTCCCGCCGCGACGCCCTCGCCATGGGCCTTCTCGGCCGCACCCTCGGACTCGCCCTTCAGGCGCGTGGCCTCGGCCTCGGCCTTCGCGCGGGCCTGGATGCCCTCGGCGTCCTTCTGGGCGGAATACAGCTCGGCGTCGGATTGGTTCTGACGCTCGATGCGGGCGGCCTCGGCCTGCTTCGTGCGCTTGTAGAGGTCGGCTTCGGCCGCCTGCTCTGCGGCGTAGCGGTCGGCCTCGGCCTGCTTCTTCACGGTCGCGTTCAGCTCGCGCTCCCTCACGTCCGCCTGGCGCTCGGCGAGCTCGACCTTCTTGGTCTCCGCGGCGATCTCGGCCTCCTGCTGGGCGATGTAGAGCTCGCGCTGCTTCTCGGCCGTCACGGTGGCCTTCACCATATCGGCCTCGGCCTTCGCCTTGTCGGCCTGCTTCTTGAGGTCGGCCTGCTTCAAGTCGAGCTGGTTCTGGCGGATGGCGACCTCCTCGGCCGCCTTGATCTGCGCCAGCTCGGCTTCCTTTTTAATCTCGGCCGCTTGATCGGCGCCCATGGAGCGGATGATGCCCTGGGAGTCGGAGAAGTCCTGGACGTTGAAGGTGCGCAGCTCGAGGCCGAGGTTGGCGAGGTCGTCCTTGGAGCCGCCGAAGACCTTGGCATTGAAGCTCTCGCGGTCGGCATGAGCTCCTTGAGGTCCATCTGGCCGATGACCTCGCGCATCTTGCCCAGCATGACCTCGGTGACCTGGCGGGTCATCTCCTCTTTGTCCAAATTCAGGTAGTTCTTGGACGCGGTCTCGATCAGCTCGGGGGTCTGGCCGATCTGGAAGTTCGCCACGGCGCAGGCGTGGATGAGGATTGCGTCCTGCGTCGGGATATCGTTCTCGGTGGTCAGCTGCACCTGCACGGCACCGAGCGAGAGGGTGCCCACGCGCTGGAGGAGCGGGATCACGAAGGTTCCCTTGCCGGAGACGGAGCGCATCTTGCCGGCGCCGGAGACGATCATGAGCTTATCCGGCGGGCATTTGCGCCAGCAGCTCTCGAACACCAGTACGAGAACCATGATACCGACGGCTGCGGGGAGCAGGTTGAAGATCAAAGATTCGAAAAGCATCATAGGGTTTCCTTCCCTTCAAGGGTGGCTCGGGCAGAGCCGCCCGATTATAGACAACTTCGTCGAGCGCGGGCCGGGCTCACTATCGGCACGACACCGGTTCAGTCCAACCGTCGGAACTCAAAGGCGGCGGCGATCATGTAGCTCCAGCAATTCGTATAAGAGGAGAGGCAAGGCCATCGCGAAGAGAGACGGCAGTAAGATGTAGTAAAACGCTGATCTTATAATGATGTCGTTGGCCGTCATCAGGGCCTCGAATTCTTTCAAGGCCTCGTCTGGTTCCGCGTCGGAAACCGATTCGCCCTGACTGTTTTTCATATCGGCTTGTTCGGTCGCGTCGCCGACAGGCGCACTTCCGTTCAGGTCGACGTCGACGACGACATGATCACCGTCGTCGGAAATCACGGCGGCGGTCGCGTTCTCGGCGTAAGCCGCGGGCGCGATGCAGCCGAACGATGCTGCGGCTATGGCCATGGCGACGAGCGGCTTCAGCGCCCTTGCGGGTATTCTCATTTCAGTTCTACATTCCTTCCGAAATATTCCGGTGCGCGCCCTCCCTCGGCGCTGTCCGTTTCTCCTCAGGTGGTTATCCCCTGTATCCGGCGGCTTAAACACCGGATACGGAAAACGGCCGGAAACAAGGCGTCCACCGGGGCTAGAGCCCGATGGGCGCGTGTGCGGCTATGTGCATGTGCGTAGATATGCCGACGTGCATGTGTTCCATTGTGCGAGTGTACGTATGCGCAACTGCGTATGTGTACGTGTATGCGTATGTGCGATTGCGGAACCTACAGGAGCGTATCGAAACCCGGCCTACCGAGATTCTGACGAATGTTGCCGGCCGTGAGCTCGATGCGCTAGCGGCCGTCGGCACCGAAGACGAGGTTCGTGGCGCCCGCCGCGGGGACCACCGTCTCCACCTGTCCCGTCGTGAGGTCGTACCGCATGTTGCCGACCTGCTGCTCGATATGCACCGTGCCGTCGGGCTTCAAGACGTTTCCAATCATGGCACGTCCCCTTTTACGCATATATGCGGATGCGGATGTGTGGATATGTGCGGATGCGCGGTTGAGCGTTTGTGTGTGTATGCCAAAGCGCCTGCGGGCGCATCCGCACCCACCATGGTATCAGTGTCGGGGAGCCGAGTCCTTCGAGGCCTCGCGGGCCGCGGCGGCGACCTTGCCGGGGGAGGATTCCTCGGCCGCCGAGGACGCGGCGGCCTTCCGGGCGCCGGCGGCGATGGAGGCCGGGGTCCTCCCCGGCCTCACCCAGCCGTAGGCCTCGGCCATCTCCTCCATGTCGACGATTCGCGAATCGAGGTATACCGGCGAGACTTCGCCGGTATAGACGCGCTCCAAGTCTTCGACGATCGAGTTCTCGGCGAGGAAGTTGTCGCTCGCCAGGCGCCAGCCGCCGCCGGTCTGCTGGAAGAGGACCGGGTCGGAGCCCTCATCGGTGTAGTAGACGAGCGTCGACGCCTTCTGCCCGCCGTCGGCGTCGACGGCATACGAAAACGTCTTCGCCTTGAGGTCGGTGATGCGGAAGACGGCATCGCCGACACCCCAGTCCTCGATAAGGGCCGCATCCACGGCGTATGCGTCCGCCAGCGGCACCTCGTCCAACCCTCCCATGATGCAGTACCCGTCCACCATGCGGTATGTGCCGAGCGCGTGACGGTCCGGCTCGTTGCCCTGAGCCCGGACGAAGTCCAGGGAGTCCTTCAGGCGGACGGCCGCCGGGTAGGTCGAGCACAGGTAGACCAGCCCGGGATCCGGGACGTCGTCATGGATGCCGCGGTCGAACACGCAGTAGCCCCTTCGCCTCGCGCGGTCCAGGGCGGATTCCAGGGCGCTGAGCGCGGTGGCGGACTCGGCGCCCATGAGCTCGCCGGCGATCGCCGAGACAAGTTCCATGCGATAGGTGTTCTGCGGCACCTTGCCGCCGAGGGCCTTGCACGAGCCGGCAAAACGGGCATCGTCCTCGATGCCAGGGAGAAACACCGTCAACCCGCTACCTTCATGCCCGAAGTCGATCTCGCGCCCGAGGTCGTCGAGGATTCCCACCGTGACGGCGGGGGGATAGATTCCCTCTACCGCCCTTGCCGTGACGATGCCGCGGTCGAAGGCATCGTTCAACATGATCTCGAGCTCTCGTCTGTCCATCTTGAAGCTCCATTCCGTTGTCCGGGCACATTCGGCCCATGCGTGTCCTTCCGCAAGATGCTAGCGCCTGCTAGCGATGGGGCCGGCTCCGCGGCCCGGGGCTTTCCGAACGGGAAGCGACATCGCGGCACTGGGCGCGCAGGCGCCTCGCGATGTCGCTGATCTCGCAGCATGCGTCGAAGCGGTGAGGCATCCCCTCGCCCGCCCAGAGCATCCCGGCACGATCGGTCGCGATGCGGTCGTAGTCCAGCCCCAGCGCATCGCAGATGCCCCTCACCTCATCATGGACCGGTGCGTACCGGCACCGCATGGCCCCCTCGCCCGAAACCTCGCCGTCGAGCTCGAGGCCGTACAGCTCGTCGCCGTAGAGCCCGGCGATATGCCCTCCGCCCGCTCGGCGGACATCTCCTCGATCCTCTCCATGGGAAACCTCAATCCATCAAGAAGGGCGCGCGGATACGCGCCCTCGCATCTGTGCTTCTGTGCGGGTATGTGCATGCGCAAACGCGCAGATATGCGGACGCTCATGCACATACCTATGCGGACATCAGCGGGGAAGCCCGCGCACGAGCGATGCGAAATCCGCATCGACGCGCGAGCGGTCCAGCTCCCAGAGGCCGGCGATGAAGTCGAGCAGGACCCTCACCGTCCGGGTGCGCTCGGGCCTCGGGAGGCGCGGAACCAGCAGGACGACGGAGTAGAGGGCCTGCTCATAGCTGCGCCCCTCCTGCGGGGCCCGGCGGCTCATCGCCCGGCCCCCTCGGCGTCGCAGGGCGCCATGCGGCGGTCCGGGCCGTCGACCTTGACGCGCTCGGTCATCTCGGCCAGGCGCGAGACGATCGCCAGGGCGTCCTCCTTGCGGCCGTACTCCGACAGCACCGCGGCGAGGCCGGCCTGGGTGTACTGGCTGGTCACGATCGTGGCGCGCTCGGCCTCGTAGCGGCCGTTGACGATCTGGAACAGCTTCGCGAGCACCCACTGGGTCGAGGAGTCCTTGCCCAGGTCGTCGATGATCAGGACCGGGACGTTCACGTACCTGCGGATGACGTCGGCCTCGCTGTCCCCTCCCTTGTCGAAGGTCGAGCGGAGCTCGGTCATGAGGTCGGCCGAGACGACGAACCTGACGCCGTGCTTGGGCCTGCCCTTCGGGACGGGACGGTACGCCCAGTTGCCGAAGCGGGGATCGAGGCGCGAGCCGGCGTAGTCGTAGGCGATACGGCACGCCAGCTCGGTCTTGCCCACGCCGCGCGGGCCGTAGATGTACAGCCCGCCGCCGCGCGCGAGTCGCGCGTCATAGGCATGCTCCGGGGCGGCCTCGCCCTCGGCGATGCGGCGTGCGAAGCGCGGCGGGATGCCGGTCTTGCGGACCACCGCCTCATGGAACGCGCGGTCGGTCGCGGCCAAGGTCGCGACGTCGGCGACCTCGAGCGGCGGCAGGGCACCGCCGACGGAAAGCGCCTCGGGCGAGGCGACCGGGGCCTCGGGTGCCGGCGCCGAGACCGGAGCGGACGCCGCGGGTGCCGGGGCAGCGGCGCGTGGCTCCGGTTCGAGGTAGTGCGGCCCCCTCTCATGCCACGTGTCCGCCTCCGCCCTCCAGTCGGCCACCGGCGTGCCGTCCGCGCGCCGCCAGACGCGGGCGTCGTGGTAGGCGTAGAAGAAGTTGCCGTAGAAGGCGTTGGCGGCGCCGGGCACGTCGTAGCCCTTCCCATGGACGTAGGCCTCGACTTCCTCGAGCGTGGGCCTCACCGGCCTCGCCTGCGCTTGCGTGTCGTTCATCTCGGTTCTCCCTCCGTCTGAGCTAGTCGTCGTTGAATTCGCTGAAATCGCTATCGGCGGCCACGCGCTCGGCGACGCTCATGGCCCTCTTCGGCCCGGACGGGCCGAACTTACGGGCGGAGCGCGGCGCGGGCTTGCGGCGCCAGGTGTTCACGACGTTCTTCCATCGGACGATCGGCACGCCGCCCGCCCGGACCCAGCCGGTCGCCTCGTAGTAGTCGAAGAACTCATCGGGGTCGATCACGCGGTAGGCGGGATTGTCCGGGTCGGGGGCGTCATAGCCCTTCTCGTGCACGTAATTTCGGACCTGCTCGCGGGTCGGCGCCTTCGACGGGGCGGCCTTCTCCTCGGCCGCGGCCACGGCGCCGGAATCGACAAGATCGGCCCTCAGGTCGTAGAACCTCAGGCCGTTTCCGGCGGCGAGGAACTTGGGCAGCGACATGATGTAGCGGCCGTCGGTGTGCGATGCCGCGTACTCGCGGCGGTATGTGTCGTAGGCGCGGCCGATGCGCGGAAGCGTCCAGCCGTCCGCCAGCACACGGGCATAAGCCTCGGCGACGTCGGCGAAGACCTCCGCCTTGCCGATGGACATGCGCATGAGGGCAAGCACCTCGGCGTTGGAGACCGAGACCTCCGTCTCGAGCCCAAGGCCGGCCTCCGACGCGACCTTCACGACCGTGACCGAGTCGCCCGCGGCCTTCGACACCGCCGAGTTTTCGACAGACGGCAGCGCGCCCGCGCGCCCTCTCTCACTAACATCAATAACAACATCCTTGTTAGTGTCGCAAAAATTGGTACACGGTGAAATCGTTTTCCCAGTTGGGCCCGTGTACCAAAAATTGGTACACGGTGAATCTAGTTGCAAACTAACGTTAGTTTGGTCGCCCGTGTACCAATTTTTGGTACACGGCGAATCCTGCGGGTTGTTGATAACTTCGTTTTCGGCGTCTTCCCCAAGCGAGTTTTCAACAGCGGCGGCATCGGCCGATTTCGAGTTATCGACAGGCACGAAACGGCGCTCCTCGGGGATCTCGGCATTGACGACGTAGCGGTTCGAGAGATAGCGCCCGCGGCCCTGAGCGCGACCCTGGTGCACGCTGATGTAGCCGCACTCGACCAGGGTGCGGCGGTGGCGGTAGTAGGTGTTGCGCGACATCGCGAGGTGGGTGCAGATCGTGTCCACGGACGGGAACAGCGAATGGGTGCCCGCGCCGGCATGGGCGCAGAAGTAGGCGTATACGCCCTTGGCCGACGACGACAGGCGGGTGTCCTCGGTCGCCTTGGCCGAGACGATGCCGAAGCCGCGCTCCATGAGGTCGCCGCCGAAGACGACGACCGCGCCGTCGCGGTCCAGGATCTCGAACGTCTCGTCGAGCTCGTCGCGGGTGCGGCCGGCGGGCTGTGCCGCCATGCCGCGCTCCTTTGCGCTACTCACGGCACTGCACCCCCTCCCGCACGACCTCGTCGGGGATCGGGACCATGCAGAGCTCCCCGTCCCGGTCCTCGCCGTAGGGCGTCACGATGTCGACGATGTAGCCGCCGCGCTCGAGCGCGGCCAGCGCCTCGTCGTAGTCGCGGCGCGGCAGGCCGGCCTCGGCCGCCGCGATGTCGCGCGCCGGGCACTCGATCGCCACCGACATGGGATCGCGCGCCACGATGCAGCAGAAGACCGACTTCTGCTCGAGCGTGAGGTCGCCGTCGTCGAAGATCGGGCGGATACGCCGCGCCCAGAACCTATCGCCGACCGTCATCCTCGCCGTGCCGGCCTGCCTCCCGGCTGACTCTTTCCTTCCCATATGCCATCCCTCCATGGTCATCCATCGCGGGCCCGCGCCCGCATCCTGTGTCTGTATCTACCCAAATGTGCAGATGCGTAATCGCACAAATGCGCAAAAACGAAAATGTGCGGTTGCGCATATGCGCATATGCGTACATGCGTATGTATGCTGATGTGCGGGATGAAAAAGGCACGGGCCATGGGGCCCGTGCCGGAATCAGCGCGCGTCGACCTTGAGGAAAGTCGATACCTTGATCTCGCTCTGCCCGCCGACCTCGGCCCTGCGCGGCCGTCCGTCGAGAAAGGACGCCGCCCTCGCCTCGGCCAGCTCCCCCTCGAGCACCACGGCGACGCCGGGCGCGAGGGAGGCCGCCACGGCCATCGCCACCGGGCCGAACGCGACGCAGTGGAACCTATGCTCCACGCGGCGCGATCCCGCCGGCTTCTCCTGGGACAGGCAGAAGCGCGCATGCGCGGGCCCTCTGTCCGGCTCCGTGAACTCCACGGGCCCGAACACGCGCCCCGACACCACGACCCTGTTGACCGTTTCCAAACCCCGGCTCCTTCCTTCCCAAGCCATCCGTCTCGGAGGGTAAGCCGCCGGCTGCGGCGGCCTGGGGCTCTTTATGCCCACTGAGGTGGAGTTTCAACACACGGGTTGCGCGATTTGCGGCAAACGAAGGCGCTTTTCTCCATAAACGGTCCATATGGAGAGAAAAACACAACTCGATCGATAGCATTTCCGCGGTTCGCCCATGGGATTGGTCGGCATTGGGTCGGAATCGGAGCCACGGGGTCTCGAGGTTTCCACGCCCTAAAAATGAAAAAGCCCCCTGAACAGGGGGTTTGAAAATAGGAGGGGGCGATAATTGCAGCCATCGAACAGCACCGTTCAGTTACGCACGTTTCAGCGTTTTGATGAGCGCCCAGTCACGCTGCTTCAATTTGTCGTCAGACAAATCTTCCTGGAACGATTCGAACGCCACGAACGGGCGCCCCAACAAGCGCGTCGCGGCATTGAGCGGCAGCTTTGCATGGTAGCCATCTGAGAGCATGGCCGCCGCAATCCCATCGGCCACGATAATCGCCGCTGGGTCAAGCGCTTCCACTACGAACGTCGCACGCGCGGGGTCGCCAACAAGCGACGCATCCACTATCACGGGGTCTGGCATGCCAATGCCTGCGCATGCCGCGCAAAGTGCGGAAAACACCTGGTCAGGCAATTCGCCAAAACCAACGATGCACGCATCGGCATCCACGTCGCCCGCAATAGCAGCATCGTATTCCGCGAGCTGCTCGAACTTCGCATCGAGATACATGTTACTTTTCACTGGTTTTTTCACACCTATCCCCTTTTCTTGCTTTCAATGCAACACGCGCAGGACCATAATAGCCCCAAACCCGAGAGGCCAAACAGCAAAACCCTCTTCGGGGCAACTCCGACGGAGCAACTCGCCCGAAAGGCAACGCGCCCAATCGCTGCACTTCCAGTCGCGAGCGACAACGTAACGTCTAAAAGCGAACGCCCGCCGAAAACCGTACGGATGAGCGCCCATCGCGCCCATCGCCATTTTTTTGCGCCAGCCCCAACGACCACCGGCCAGCGAGACCAAAGCGTTGCCTGCGAGGCGCAGCGAGAGGAGCCACCATGTGCACCAACGGCATTAACACCGGCCAGTTCGAGCAAATGATCGAACAAATCGACGACCACATCAAGCTGGAGCGCCGCTGGGCTCACAACCTAGCCCACCAGGCAGAAGACGCGGGCTTCGAAACCGCTGGAGAGAAGCTCCACGCAGCCATGAGCGCACTCGACGACATTCGCGCGCTGCTCGACGACGCCAAAGAAGCCCTGGAAGACGACGCCGAAAAAGTCAGCGGCGTAACCGTCAAACTGGTGTAAATCATGGCTCAAGACCTTATGAGGTTCTCGGTTGCAATGCCCGAGAGCCTCTTGGTTCGCTTCGATGCCCTGGTCGCGCGACGCGGCCTGGCGAAAAACCGCAGCGAGGTCATTCGCGACCTGGTGCGCGACGCGCTCATCGACGAAGAATGCTCCATGCCCGGCGAAGAGGTCATGGGCACGCTCACCATCGTGTTCAACCATCACACGGGAGACGTACGCGACAAACTCGACGGCATCCAGCACGAGTTCTTCGAGCAAATTGTTTCGAGCATGCATGTGCATCTCGATGCCGAAACCTGTATGGAAGTCATTATCCTGCGCGGCGAAAGCGGCCTGATTCAAACCATCTCAAATATTATCCTGGGCACAAAGGGCGTGACGCACGGGCATCTCACCATGACCTCGACGGGACATGGCATCTACGACAATCAGCCCACGCCGGGCACCGATGCCGTGAATGCTGCACGCGCTTACGCGCACGACCATCCGCATACCCACGGCCATAGCCACACGCACTAGCCCCAAGGAGCATCCATGAGAGAAGCCCTCGACATAGAAGTTCACGGCGTCGTTCAAGGCGTAGGCTTTCGCCCGTTCGTCTTCAACGCCGCGCTGCGCCACAACATCTGCGGTTGGGTGCTCAACGCCACCGCGGGCGTCTTCGTGCACGCGGAAGGCGAGCCCGAAGACATCGACGCATTGGTTATGGAAATCAATAGCAATGCGCCGGCCGCCTCGCGCGTGGACGAAATCAATATGAAAGAAGCCCCGCTCGAGGGGTTCTCCAATTTCGAGATTCGCTATTCAGACGAAGCCGAAGCCGACGCGACCACCCTGGTATCGCCCGACTTGGCAACATGCGACGAATGCGTGGCCGAGCTGTTCGACCCACACAACCGCCGCTACCATTACCCATTCATCAATTGCACGAATTGCGGACCGCGCTTCACGATTATCGACAGCCTCCCTTATGATCGCGCGAAAACTTCCATGGCAGGCTTTCCCATGTGCGAAGCGTGCGACGCCGAATATCGCAATCCGGCCAACAGACGTTTCCACGCACAGCCCGACGCATGCTTCGAATGCGGCCCTCATATCTCCTGGTGGGAAAAGGGCTTTACGGAAACCCCCGCGACGAGCGAAGCCTTTGACGGCGCCGATGTTGACGAAGACGGAACGTTGTGGGGCAGCACTCTTCAGGCCAGCGATGCGATTTTCGCGCGCGCAGCCGAACTTTTGCATGAAGGGGCCATTGTTGCCGTGAAGGGCCTTGGCGGCTTTCATTTAGCATGCGATGCGCGCAACCGCGAAGCCCTCGCCGAGCTGCGCCGCCGCAAACGCCGCGAAGGCAAAGCATTCGCGGTTATGTTTCGCACACTCGACGACGTGCGTGAAACCTGTCAGGTCAACGATGCCGAACGCCGCTTGCTCACAGGCACGCAGCGACCCATCGTGCTCTTGAAGAAACGCGACGACGCGCAATTCGCCGCGGGCCTCGCCGACCATCTTCCCGAACTGGGGGTTATGCTGCCGTATACGCCGGTGCAGCATCTGCTGCTTGCCGCGTTCGGCGGACCGCTCGTCATGACGTCGGGCAATCTGCACGATGAGCCCATTTGCATGACTGATGATGAGGCGCGCTCCCAGCTCGCGAGCATCGCCGACGCGTTTCTGGGCAACAATCGCCCCATTCGTTGCCGCTTCGACGATTCCGTCGTGCGCGTGATTTCGGCGGGAAGCGCCGGAGACGCCGTGCAAATGGTGCGCCGCGCGCGCGGGTTCGCGCCCATGCCGATTTCGCTTGCGAAGAAGGGCGACCAAACCAGCAGCCAAACAAAACGCGTGCTGTTCGCCGCAGGCCCCGAGCAAAAGAATACGTTCTGCCTGCTGCGCGGCGACGAGGCGTTCGTGAGCCAGCATATTGGCGACATGGAAAACGCCGAGACGTTCGACGCGTGGCTTTCAGCAAAAGAGCATTTCGAGAGCCTGTTCCAAGCCGCACCCGAAAGCCTTGCGGCCGACATGCACCCCGAATACCTCTCGTCGAAATGGGCCGAAGAGGCCCATCGCCGCGCAGCCGACGCAGGCGAAGAGCTGCCCCTTGAGAAAATCCAGCACCACCACGCGCACATCGTAAGCGCCATGGCCGAATGCGGCCTCGACGAGGCGACCATTGGCGTTGCCTTCGATGGCACGGGCTACGGTTACGACGGGCGCATTTGGGGCGGCGAGGTTCTGCTCGCGAATCGAACCGATTTCGAGAGGTTCGCGAACTTCGCCTACCTCCCCATGCCAGGCGGCGCGGCGGCGGTGAAAAACCCACTGCGTATGGCCTATGGGGCGCTGCACGAATTCGACTTGCTCGAACACCTTGCAGCCGCCCCCGCGATTGAGGCGCTCGGCGATGCCGCCCAGGTGTGCGACCACATGATTGAACGCGACCTGAATTGCCCGCGCACCTCAAGCGTCGGCCGACTGTTCGACGCCGCGAGCGCGCTTTTGGGCGTATGCGAGCACCCCGCCTACGAGGGCGAAGCCGCTGTGCTGCTGGAGGCGGCCATAAGCGATGCCTCGTTGGGCCGAAAGCGAATTGTCGACCCCGAAGCCGCAGGCGACGCCTACCATATGGGCGTCTCCAAGAATTGCGCCAACCCCGACAGCACCGCGCACGACACGAGCGTCATTCTGCTCGACGCCCAGCCCGTATTCGCGAGCATGCTCGACGACATGGCGGCAGGCGTGGCGACGTCGGCTATCGCCCGCAAGTTCCACGACGCCATGGTTGAGGCCATTATGCAGGCATGCCTGGTGGCAAACGCGGCCTACGGCATTTCCACCGTTGCGCTTTCGGGTGGTGTATTCATGAACCGCTACCTGCTCGAGCATACGCTCGCCGCGCTCGAAGCCGCCGGCTTCACCGTTGCGCTCAATAAAGAGCTGCCGTGCAACGACGGCGGCGTTTCATTCGGACAAGCCGTCATCGCCGCAGCGCGCCACGCTGGGGCAGATGCGCAGAAATAGAGGGAGGAACCCAGTATGTGCCTTGCGATTCCCGCAAAAATCACCGAGCTCGACGAGGGCAACATGGCCACCGTCGACATTTTGGGCGTCACGCGCTCCATTTCCATCGACCTTACTCCGCAGGCAACCGTAGGCGATTACGTGTTGGTGCATGCAGGATTCGCGATTGAGGTGGTAAGCGAGCAGGCCGCGAACGAAACGCTCGACCTTATTCGCCAATTCCCCGAATTCGCCGAAGACGTGCAACCCGCGCCCGCGGTGTAGGTGGCGGCCATGGTTGACCAAAACAGTTTCAAAGACCCCGTGCTTGCACGCGGGCTCATCGAAAGCATCCAAGCCCTCGCGCCCGAGCATGCGACCCTTATGGAAGTGTGCGGAACGCACACCGTCGCCATTGCCCGAAACGGCATTCGCTCGCTCATGCCCGAAGGCTGCCGTCTTGCAAGCGGTCCGGGCTGCCCCGTATGCGTGACGAGCAACCACGACATCGATACGGTTATCGCGCTCTCTCGCGTTCCGAACGTGATTATCACTACCTTCGGAGACATGACGCGCGTACCTGGCTCCACGAGTTCGCTCCTTAAGGAACAGGCCGCGGGACGCGACATTCGCATTGTGTATTCGCCCCTCGACGCACTGACGGTCGCCAAGGAAAACCCCACGCGTCCCGTCATTTTCGTAGGCGTTGGCTTTGAAACCACCACGCCGCTCGTTGCCATGGCAATCAAACGCGCCAAGGCGATGGGGCTTGCCAATTTCAGCGTGTATGCTGCGCACAAGAACATGCCTGGCGCACTCGACGTGCTCATGGGTGATCCCGAGCTGAAGGTAAACGCCCTCATTTTGCCGGGGCACGTAAGCACCATCATCGGAATGAAGCCTTACCAGTTTTTGGCCGAGAAATACCACATCCCTGGCGTTATCACCGGGTTCGAGCCGCTTGACGTACTCGAGGGCATCGCCATGATCATGCGCCAGTTGCACGAAGGGCGCGCCGAAATCGAGAACGCGTACGCGCGCGGCGTCATGCCCGAGGGCAACCCCGTGGCGCTTGCCGCGATTGACGAGGTGTTCGATACCTGCACCGCGACATGGCGCGGCCTTGGCCCCATTGAGGGAAGCGGCTACCGAATTCGCGACGAGTTCGCTGATTTCGATGCGATGCGCGTGCATGAGGTCGAGGTAGAGCCCACGATTGAACCGAAGGGTTGCCGCTGCGGCGATGTCCTGCGCGGCATTATGGCGCCAAGCGAGTGCCCGCTGTTCCGCAAGGTTTGCACGCCAGAAAACCCCGTGGGACCCTGCATGGTGAGCTCCGAGGGCTCCTGCGCCGCGTATTTCAGGTATTACTAACTATGATGATGGCTGGTGGTTCCTCGCGGAGGGGCCGCTTCGACATGCTCGGTTTCTCAATTTCTTCCAAAACGGGAAACCGGAGCGAGGCGCATAGGCCGCAAAGCGGCCGTTAGCCGAGCGGGCATGTCGTAGCGGCCCCTCCGCGAGGAACCACCGAAGTCGCCCATCGAATCCCGCTATTACTGGATGGGTCCACACTCATCACCCGATGAAGGGAGTTTTCATAATGGCTGACGAAACTGTTCTTTTGGGTCATGGCTCCGGCGGAACCATGATGAAGCGCATCATCGACGACGTGTTCGCCGCGACCTATGGCTCCGAAGAACTTGCCCAGGGAAACGACGCGGCGCTCCTGCCCGCCCCTGCCCCCGGCGAGCGCCTGGCGTTCTCCACCGACACGTTCGTGGTCACGCCGCATTTCTTTCCCGGCGGCAACATCGGCCGCCTGGCCGTGTGCGGCACAGTGAACGACGTCGCCACAAGCGGCGCCAAGGTGAAATACCTCTCGGTCGCCATGGTTCTCGAAGAGGGCTTTCCCATGGATGACCTGCGCCGCATTTGCGAAACGATTCGCGAAGTCGCCGCCGAGGCCGGCGTGCATGTGGTGACGGGCGACACGAAGGTCGTGAATCGCGGACACGGCGACGGCATTTACATCAACACGGCAGGCGTGGGCTTGGTGCCGGCTGGCGTAGAGCTTTCTGGCGCGAACTGCAAACCGGGAGACGCTATTCTGCTTTCCGGAACGCTGGGCGATCACGGCATTTGCATCATGAGCCAACGCGAGAACCTCTCGTTCAACGCCCCTATCGAAAGCGACGCCGCCCCCCTGAACGGCCTTATTGCCGACGTACTCGCCGCCGCCCCCGATACGCGCTGCTTCCGCGACCCCACCCGCGGCGGCCTGGCCTCGACACTCAACGAATTGGGTGCGCAAAGCGGCGTTGACATGGTGGTCTCGGAAGACGACGTTCCTGTGAAAGACGTGGTACGTGGCGCGTGCGACATGCTCGGCTACGACGTGTTCCAGGTTGCCAACGAAGGCAAAATGGTTTGCATCGTGCCCGCCGAGCAGACCGAAGCGGCGCTTGCCGCCATGAAGGCCAACAAATACGGCGCCGATGCCGCCATTATCGGCCGCGTCGAAGAAGCCAACGAGACTCGCGGTCCAAAGGTTTTCCTGGAAACGGGCTTCGGCACGCGCCGCATTCTCGACATGCTCGTAGGTGAACAGCTTCCGCGCATTTGTTAATTGCCCGCAATGGGGGGCAGGGGAAACATCCTCCTGCCCCCATTTTTTTGCGGCCGCATCCGCCCCTCCATCACGTCACCTCCACATTGAACAGGCGATAATTTCCAGTTGAGGCCCGATTTCGGTACAATGCTCCCAACAACGAAGAAATCACTCAGGCGCGCGTTTTAGCGCGCCTGCTTCGTGAAGGGGATTCTTCGGCAACGTAAGCCCAACGACTCCCCTTGCATTCGCACCATCGATTGCGAGAAAGAGGACTTATGCTTATCAGCGATACCGAGAAGCTTTATCCCTCGGCGAAAATTCTGGTTCGCGACAAAGTCGCCAGCCGCCTTCACGCCAAGGATGAAAGTCTCTACGATTTCGACGAAGCTGCCGCCGAATGCGCGAAGAATTTCACCGGTTGGGCAACGCTCGCGAGTCAGCCGCCTTATCCTTATAAAAAGATTCAAGCTTTCGCAGAAGGCATCATCGCCGAGGGCTTTAAAACCGTTTTGCTCATTGGTCAGGGCGGCTCCACTCAGGCTCCTATGACCATTACCAAATACAATAAAGTCGACCGTAACGCGCTCGACTTCAAAGTGCTCGACTCCGTGTCGCCCGTTCGCGTGCGATCGATTCTGGCAGGCCTCGATTTGGAACGCACGCTCGTGCTCGTTTCCAGCAAATCAGGCGGCACCATCGAAATGCGCAGCGTACTCGACGCCGTGCTTGATCACTTTGAGATGTACCTGAAAACCGAGAAAATTCCCTCACACCTAGTCGCCATCACCGATCCCGGCAGTGACTTGGAGAAGCGCGCCCACGACGAAGGTTGGCGCGCATGCTTCCTCGGCGAGCCTACCGTTGGCGGCCGCTTCAGCGCGCTTTCGGTATTCGGCTTGGTGCCCGCCGCACTCGTCGGCATCGACCTGGGCGGCTTTTTGGGTCACGCCAAAGATGCCGAACGCGTCTGCAGCGAAGACTCCATCGACAACCCCGCCATTACACTGGCCAGCTTCCTGTATGACAACTACTTGAACGGCCGCGACAAGTTCAGCTTCCTCACGCCGAAACGCGGACGCGTGCTTGGCCTTTGGATCGAGCAGCTCGTCGCCGAAAGCCTCGGTAAGCAGGGTGTAGGAATCCTGCCGAATATCGAGCTCGACGCGCTGCTTCTTACCGAAGACCCGAAAGACCGCAGCGTCATCACCTACCAAACCAAAACCGATCTGTGGGACGAGCGCAAGAATTTCGACATGAGCCTCGCCTACCTCGATTCGGCTATTCCGCGCCTTTCCTTCCGCATCGACAGCGTGCTCGATTTGGCCGAGCACTTCGTGATGTGGGAATACGCAACAGCCATGTGCGGCTATCTTATGAAGCGCTGCCCGTTTGACCAGCCCGACGTCGCCTCCACCAAGGCCGCCGCGCTGAAGTTCCTCGCAGAAGGCTGCCCGAAACCCGATTTCACCGAGAATTTCATCGGCAACGTGAACATGGGCGAAGCCGAGGTCACCATCGCACCGTGCATCAAATCGGATACGCTTATGGGCGCTTTGCGCAATCTATTCGCGTCGATTAAACCGGGCGACTACTTCGCGCTCGATGCGTTCTTGCCTTTCGACGGCGAGGGGCGTCGCGAAGCGCTCGAAGTTATTCGCCACGGCGTCGCCGACAAGCTCGGCGTCGTAAGCTGCCTCGAGATTGGCCCCCGCTACCTGCATTCCACGGGCCAGCTGCAAAAAGGCGGCACCAACAACGGCGTATTCCTCATGGTTTCCGCCGACGAATTGAAAGACATCCCTCTGCGCCACGTTGAGCCCGAAAGCCTGGGAATGCTCGCACGCACGCAGGCCGCCGCCGACCTCTCGATTCTTATTGAGCGCGGCCGCCGCTGCATGCACCTGCACCTGCCCGACAATTCCGGCGTGACCATTCGCGCCCTAGGCGATGCCGTCATGAAGGTTCTCGACGAAATCGAGCGAGAGCGCGCTGCCGAATAGGCGCACCCCACGAAACGAAACGAGCCCGCAGCTCAATGAACTGCGGGCTCTTCTTTTTGGGAGGATTATGAGCCAGGCCCCTCTTACGCCTCGGGGAAGAACACCTCGCGCATCTCGGCGTCTGCGGTCGCGTCGGCGGCATTTGCGCGACGATTGCCGATCCATGAGCCAATCGCCATGCACAGAAGCGACACGGTGATGCCGATCACGATTTGGTGCAGGCCGAACAGCTTGAAGCCAAGCGCCATGCACAGGCAATAGACGGCAGTGCCGCCCACCATCGACGCAATCGCGCCCACCTTGTTCGCTCGCTTGAAGAACAACGCGCCCACAAGAACCCAGCAAAATGCCGTTTCAAGACCGCCGAACGCGAACATGTTGATCTTCCAAATAACGCTCGGCGGAACCACGGCAAGCACGAATACGATAACGCCCACGCCCAGGGTAATAATCTGGCTCGAACGCGCCACGACGGCATCGCTTACCTGCTGGCCCCTATCATCTGCGTAATGCAGCCACAAATCTTTGATAATGGCCGAGGACGAAGCAATGAGCAGCGAAGACACGGTAGAAATCGATGCGGCAACAGGGCCGACGATCGCAACGCCGGCAAGCCATGGCGGCAGGGTTTCCACGATGGTGCGCGGAATAATATTGTCAACACTTCCACCGTACGAGGCCAAGTCCCCCGTAAGCACGCCCGCGGAAAGCACGCCGAGCGTGGTAACGCCAATCATCATGGCGCCGATAATAATGGTGCCACCGATCATCGCGCCGCGCAGGCTCTTCGTATCTTTGTAGCCCATGCAGCGCACCACCGATTGGGGCAGCGCGAACGTGAAAATGCCAACGAGCAGCCACTGCGTGAAGTACAACGACACGGGCATGGTGCCGCCCGAAAGGGGCTCGAGCATCTGCGGATGGTTCGTGCGAATGGTGCCCATGATGTTTTCCCAGCCGCCGCCCACAATAAGAATGCCGGCCGCAAGCACCACGATGCCCACGAGCATAGCGATGCCGCACAACGCGTCGGTCACGGCTACGCCGCGAAAACCGCCCACCGTCGTGAAAATAATCACAGCAACGCCGAAAATGGCCAAGCCAACAAAATACGAATACCCTGTCACGGCTTCAAACAGCTTCGCGCCGCCTACGAACTGGGCAACCATAGTTGCTGCGAAGAACAGCACGATAATCAGAGCCGCAGCATTCGCCAACGCATTGCTGCGGAAGCGGGCACGAATCACATCGATCACCGTGACCGCCCCAAGCTTACGCGAAACAAGCGCCATCTTCTTGCCCATAATTCCGTAGAGCAAAAACAGCGTCGTTACCTGCACGGCCGCCATATACACCCAGCCAAAGCCGGTTTGCCACGCCTGGCCGGGGCCGCCTACAAACGAGCTCACCGAGCCATAGGTGGCAATGGTGGTCATGGCCAGCACGAAGCCGCCAAGCGTGCGGTTGCCGATGAAGTATTCCTTCACGAATCCGCCTTCGCCCGCAGCACGCGAGCGGCGACGCGCCGCAATCGCGAGGCCAAGGGCAAGCACGAGGAAAATGAGCACGGGAAGCAGGCCCGCAATACTAGTTGTTTGCATCGCGCTCCTCCTCATCCAAATCGAAATCGGCGAATACCCGGCGGCCCAGCACCACAGCCGCCACGATGGCGGCGATCCATGTGCCAAGCGTTCCGCCGAACACCCAAATGGGCGTTCCGAATACTTCCACATCGAACGCGGAAAGGCCGAAGCCTGCCGCTATCCACACCACCACAACAATCGCGAGCGCGACCACGGTCGCCTTCGCCTCGCGATTGGCTTGCGCCATTTTCTCGCGATAGGTCCACTGCTTCTTTTCCGGCAGCACAAATAACTCCTCTCCTTCGGGCGCACACGCGCCGCGAACGATAACGCGCATATTGTACGCGCCACCGACCTGCATAAACGATTTTTCCTTATCCATCGGCATTATGCGGGGGTAAGCGGGGTATTCCAAACGAGCGGCAAGGCTATACTTACACTCAGGAGGTGTGCTATGCACTTGAAGAAAACGAAGCGCGGCGAGCGCGTATACCTTTCGGTTGTGCAGAACTACCGAGAAGGCGGGAAAACGAAGACGAAGACCATCGAGTCGATCGGCTACGTCGACCAATTCACAAGCCAATACGCCGACCCTATCGCCCACTTCCAAGCCTACGTCGCCGAGCTCAACGAACGGGCGAAAAGCGAAAACCCGCCCATCGCTTTCACATTTCCGCGCGACGCGACCATCGATGACACCCATATTGCCCAAGCTCGCTGGGGAAGCGCCATCGCGCTCGCATACCTCGATGCGCTAGGCGTTCGGCGCTTCTTCGAAAATCGCGCGGGACATGTCGGCTTTCCCGCGCATGCGGGCCGCATTTTCGAGATGCTCGCATCCGAACGCATGATTCACGTGGCCCCCAAGCGCGAGACGTGGCAACGCCGCGCCTCATTCCCGCGCACATGCGATTTCACCTTGGCCGATACGTACGCCGCCTTCCAGTGTTTCGCACGCAACGAGCGAGCGTTGGTGGCGCATCTCTCGAAAACCTACCAGGCAATTCGCGAGCCCTACCAGGTCAATTCGGTACTGCTGGTCCTTGCCTCGTTCACCCTGGCCGACACAGGCGATGTGAACGCGACAAACGCTCGACTGGCGGGCGGAATCGATCGCGACGAAGGGCTGTCGATGGGCATTGGCATGTTGCTCGACCGCACGGGCATTCCCATGACCTACCACGTTACAAGCGCCACGCCGAGCGCCGATGAGGTATCGGGGCTCGTCGCGAGCGCGAAAAGCAATTTCGGCGCAAAACGCGTCATCGTGGTTGCGGGCCGCACTCCCCACGCGCGAGAAATCGCCGAGACGCTCGCCGAGAGCGGCGACGGGTTCGTCTTTTTCCGGCCGCTCGAAACCGCCGCTTTCGACCTTCAGGCATGGGTCGCCGATGCCTCCGATTACATCACCACGCAATCGGGCAGCTACAAGGTCAAATCGCGCACCGACGAGATGGCGGGCATTCGCGTCAAAGACACGGTGCTCTGGGGCCGAGACTACGCGAAAATCGCCCGCAAACAAGGCCGCGCCGAAGACGAGGCACGCGATTTGGCCCTCGATGGCTACATATGCATATCGTCAAGCGAAACGAAGCTCACCGCCGGCACACTGTTTCACATCTATCGCGAGCTGTGGCGTCTCACCGAGCCATTCCAGCTGCTTGAATCCGATTTCTCGCCTTCGCCCTATCCCGTGGCCCACGCCATACACATGCGCGCGCATTTTCTGATGTGCTACGCCGCATTCTTCGCCTTGCGTCTGCTTCGCAGCGATATGGGATGGAGCAGAAACGCCGCCCAAGTCGCCGACGCGCTTTTACGTATGGAAGGCAGCCACTTGGCCGAGAATTGGTTTTTGTTCAGCTATCGAAGCCCCGTGACCGACGAGATAGAACAGGCCGCGGGCGTCGACGTGGCACGCAGGCTGCGAACGGCCGCCGACATCAAGCGCGACATTGCAAAAGCCCGTAAGCATATCGAGCGACAAGAAGGATAGCGCATATGAAAAAGGCTCGCCAAAGCGAGCCTTTCGAAGTTCATTTTTGCTGCACCCTACAGCCCCAACGCCTTTTTCAGCGAGGAAACGCGGCGGCGAGAAACAGGAATTTTCTCGTCGGTGGCATTCAGCGACAAAAGCAGCGTACCGCCGGGAACGGGCTCGACTTCTTCGACATGCGAAAGGTTCACCAAGTAGCCGCGATGCACGCGGAAGAAGCCGTGGCCATCGAGGCGCTTTTCGAGCTGAGCGAGCGACACGGTGGAGAAGTAGCGGTCGTTGTCGGTTTGCAGGTACGCGTAATCGTCGCGTGCCATAACAAAACGAATGCTGTCGATGGGGATAAGAATCTTCTTGCCGCCCTTTTCGACAGGAATGCGCTCCGACTGGCTGGCCTTCACATGCAGTGTAATGTACTCGCTCGCGCGATTCACGGCCTGCTGCAGGCGATCGGTTTCGACCGGCTTCACCAAATAATCGACGGCATTCACTTTGAAGCCTTCGAGTGCATGCTCGCTATAGGCGGTAACGAAAATGACCGCCGGAGGGTTCTTCAAACGCTGCAGGGCCTCGGCGAACTGAATGCCATTGACCTCAGGCATGCTCACATCGAGGAACAGCACATCCACGGGGTAGCTCTGCATTTTCTCAATAGCCTCGCGTACACTTGCGGCTTCGGCGAGCACTTCGACCCCACCGACTTCGCCCAGCAAGTAACGCAGCTCGGAACGAGCAGGAGCTTCGTCGTCAACGATAATCGCGTTCAGCACAGCATCCCCCAATAACTGGAAAGTTCGTATAAGGAAGGCGGACTCAAGCGCCCCATGCCAACGGCGTAAAACCGTCGGCGAGCGATGCCCGTATACGAATAGTAGCCCAAATTCGCGATGTTTGAAAGCATGGAAACCCTAGAATGGGACACCTTTAGCCCCACTTCACGCAAGCTATAGATATCGCCAATGAATAATGCCGTTCATCAGGAAATTCATACCTTTCGCCAGCTCAGGAAAACCAGTCGCCGACAAAACGCCATAACGCTAGTCTTCCACCAAGCCGTCTTTCATGAACATGGTCACACGGGTGCCATTGCCTGGCGTCGAATCAACCTCCATGCGCGACTCAGTGCCGAAATAACCGCGCAAGCGCTCGTTGATGTTCTTCATTGCGATACCCAAGCCCTTCGAGGCTTCGGGGCGCAAAAGCTTGCGGCGCTGCTCGGCATCCATACCCACGCCGTTGTCGGAAACGGCGATATACAAATCATCGCCCTCGCTGTATGCCAAAATATGAATCTCGAGCTTTCCTTCTTGCGGCATGGCGTGGCGCACGGCGTTTTCCACAAGCGGCTGCACCATGAACGCAGGCACCATCACACTTTCAAGGCCCGGCTCGATATCGATGTCGATGGCAAGGCGGTCTTCGCCGAATCGCGCCACTTCGAACGTAAAGTAGCGCATCGTCTGCTCGACCTCGCGCGACAGCTCAAGCAAATCGTCGGAGTTCTCAAGCGTACGACGGTAAAACACAGCGAACTCGCGCAGCAACATGCGTGCGCGATCGGGGTCGGTGCGCACGAGCGACGCAATGGTGTTGATGGTATTGAACAGGAAGTGCGGGTTGATTTGACTCTGGAGCGCCTTGAGCTCCATGGTGGTCGCAAGCTTGGTTTGTTGTTCCAGCTCAACGGCGGCAATCTGCGTCGAAAGCAGCTGCCCCAAGCCCTCCGCGAGCGCCACCTGCGTTTCGGTGATGTCGCGCGAACGGCGATAGTAAAACTTCAGCGTGCCAATAATGGCGTCGCCTCGCGTAAGCGGCACGATAATGCCGGCTCGCAGGCCTTTGATGCTATCGGGGAATCCAATCTCTTGCGGTGTGCCCAGCACACGCAGCTTGCCGTCTTCAAGCGTGGCATGCGTAGCCTTTGTGCGAATGGGCGCGCCGCCTGGGCTGATTTCTTCGTCGTCTCCGGCATAACCCAAAATCGACTCACGATCGGTAATCGCCACAGCCTGCGCCCCAATGGCGGGCAGCAGCAAATGGCACACCTTCTGCGCCGTGGGAATGTCGAAACCCTCTTGGAAGCACGCGAGCGTTTGCGACGCGATTTTAAGAATCGTATCGGACTGACGAGCACGCACCGTATCGGGATTAAGGCGCGAATAGATGAGCAGTGCCACGGAAATGGTGAACGAAATGCCCGCGACCACGTTCAAATTGCCCACCGTTTCGGGCCAGGCCATCGCGCACGCAAGCACCGCGGCCGAGAGCACGCATATCGCCGCAAGCACGACATCGAGCACGCGCGCATATATATTTCGAGGTGGTTTGGACATGAGGTTCCTTTCATACATTGGGCAACGCCGCCCGCTGGGCGGAATTTCGAGAACGTCTCTTGAAGAAGATCAATCCGAGCCGCCATGCACCACATTCGCACGACGCGTCGGAGCGATCGCCTTCCCCTAAATCACACTTGCTTCATTCACGACCAAAAGCACGGCCATCAGCAGCAAAAATAGCGCAAAGGCAAAACGCAACGCACGCTCGGGCACGCGCTTCACCAAGTTGGCGCCGACAATCGCGCCAGGAATAGAACCGACCATCATCGCAACGCCGACCATGTAGTCGATATTGCCCAAAACAGCCTGCTCAATAACGCCAGGAATCGCCAGAATGCACACCGCGGTAAGCGACGTGCCCGACGCCAAGCGCATGGGAATTCCGAGCATGCTCACGAACAGCGGCACCATAATGAAACCGCCGCCCACGCCCACATATCCGCTCATGAAGCCGGCAACAACGCCAATGAGCGCCACCTTCGCCACGTATTTGGGGGTGAGCTTGATTGCCGGCGCCTCGAGAGGAGCGGCCTGCGCCCCTGCGGCACTCGAGCCGCCCGCCGCCACAGGCGCCGTCGCCGCGAGGCCTGCCGCTGCCGCATCGCCCGTCGCCCCCGCAGCGCCCACCGCCGCCGCATCGCTCGTCGTCGACTTCTTCTCGCACGCCTTGCGACTTCCCTTCGCTGCGCCGCCTTTTGGCGCCGCCAGCGCCTTTTTCAGCATAGTGAACGACGAGTACATCACGACAACCGCAGCTGCGCCCATAATCGCCCAACCGGGCGACACGTTTGCGGCCCACACGCCAACGGGCGAGAGGCACGCGCCCATCAGGCCGCACACGATTCCCACCCGCGGCAGGGACGTCTTGTTTTTAGCATGCTTCCACATGCCCGAAATTGACGTTGGCACAATGGTGAACAGCGAAGTCGCCGTAGCGGCAATGGGCTCCATGCCAAAAGCCAGGCGGAACAGGGGCACCATAACGGTGCCGCCACCAATGCCCAAAAGCCCTGAAAGCACGCCGACGCCCACGCCAACGAGCGCGGCGATGAAGAACGAAACCATGAATGAACTTCCCGTAAACCCTATTCTGCGTTGCCCATATTAAGGCGAATCTCCGTCGTTGCGCCAGGGTCGATTCCGCCGGCGGCTCCCCATGCCGCACGCTGGGCGCGTTGCGCCTCGGCTTGCCGCACATCACGGTTCGACGAGCTCAAAAGCACGCTTTGGAGAATCGCGTCGTTCGCCATGCGCTTCATGACCGCAGGCCACATCGACTGGAAGCCGAAATACTTCGAACAGTGGGCTTCGGCATATCGAGATGCCTCGCCCGTGGCCGCTCTTGCCGCGCGACGATACCCGGCGCCATCGGGGCGCCCGAAGCTACGCAGCCACGCCGTGCGCTTAATGCGGCGCGTGATGCCCGGCTCCAAGAAAGGCCCTGGGTACGGCAGCAACGATTGCGGCTTGATCTGCAGCAGGTCGATTTGGGTTCGCCCGTATTCCACCTTGCGATACTCGTAGAGCCAACGGAAGATGTCTTGGCGGAAGCGAAGACCTTCACGCTTGGTTTCGGGCGGAAGGTGATGCATGTACCACGTGTTGTCGAACCAGATATCGCTGCCGTACATGCGCAAATCGAGCATGTAATCCAAATCTTCTCCGCGGGCGATCCACGGGTCGAACGACACGCGACGAAATGCCTCGCGATGAAGCGCCAAACAACCACCGCACACATGGTTCGAGCGAGACAGGCGCGGGCCCTTCATGGCTTTGGAAATCCACTTGTTGAATGCGGTGGCCTGGTCCCAATAGCGGTTGTACCATTTCGTGGATCGGCTCGAGAGGTATTCGCCTTCTTTGTTCAGATAAAAGCCCGACTTCGCAAGAATAGGCACGCCGCTTCGCGTAAGCTTGCCCAGGCCATACATCGCCTTTTCCAGAAACGCGGGATCGTCGATCACCACATCATCGTCGACGAATACCACCGAATCGAAATCGAGTGCGCCCGCAAGAAGAAGCCCCAGGTTGCGCATTGCGCCATAGCCTGCAAGACCCACTTCGTTGCGCAGTCCAATGTTGAGCTGCTCCATGCGCTGGCGCACAAGCGCCATCTCGGGAGCGCCCACCACGGCGATATTCAAATCGGGAAATTGCTCGGCAACGGCGCGAATTTTGCTCGCGGCCTTATTCTCGATAGCGGGTTCGGCAATCACGAGCACAATGATATGCCCAAGCCCGCGCACGCACCGAAGCGATTCGAGGCAACGGGGCAACTCGCCCGAGGCCGACATCGATGTCGTATGGTCATATGTCGTGGTAACAGGACCCGATTCAACGCGCCCACGCGCGGACACGAACGTGGGAATAATCACAACTGGGTTCATGGGCACTCTTTTCCATCGCTCGAGGCAAGGTGCGTGTCCTCGCCTCGGCGAAGCCGTATTTCAGTTACGGTTATTCTACCCCTTTGTTCCGCCCCGCCCCAACGCAACGTATAATGCCCTGGTATTACTTGCGATGCAGCCCATGCGGCCAAGCACGCTCCAACCAAGGAGAACCCATGAAAACCCACCGTCCCTACCCTATGGCATTCATCACGCCCAAAGGCGAACGCGCATGCCGCGCCGGCCACCCTTGGGTCTACGATGCGGAAGTCGAGCGCATCGTAGAAGCGGGCGACCCCAAAGAAGCGGCTCGCACGTGGAAAGAATCGATCGAGTCGGGTGGAATCACCCCGGAAAACGGCGCCCTCGTCGACGTGCTCTCACGCAAAGGCGCATACCTTGGCACAGGTATCTTCTCGCAGCAAAGCAAGATTCGCATTCGCCTGCTTTCAACCAACGCGAACGACGCGTTCGATTCGGCGTTTTGGGAACGCAAGATTCGTTGGGCTTGGAACCATCGTCGCGCCGTGATGGGCGACGACGTTTCCGCCTGCCGCATGATTTTCTCCGAGGCCGATGGCTTTTGCGGCCTTGTTGTCGATCGATTCAACGACGTGCTCGTAACCCAAACGCTCGCCTACGGCATGGAACGCCTGAAGCCCGTCGTGTTCCCCCTGCTTGTGAAGGTGCTCGCTGAAGATGGCGTCGTCATTCGCGGCATCTACGAGCGCAATGACGTGTCGACGCGCAAACTCGAAGGCCTTCAGGAAAGCTGCGGCTGGTTCCCCCTGGAAAACGATTTTGGTGGCTTAGGGGCTCAGCCCGCGCTTTCGGCGGTGCCCGCGCCTCTCGCGCCAAGCGACGAAGCCGCAGCGGCATTCGGCCCCACCACGACCGAAATCATCGAAAACGGCGTGCGCTACCATGTCGATTTCGAAAACGGCCAGAAAACCGGTTTCTTCCTCGACCAGAAATACAACCGCCGCGCCGTGGCCAATATCGCCCGCGGGCGTCGCGTGCTCGACTGCTTTACGCACACGGGTTCGTTCGCCCTAAACGCTGCCGCTGGCGGAGCCGAGCACGTGCATGCCGTCGACATCTCTCAACTCGCGGTCGACATGGCGGAATCGAATGCCCGTCTGAACGGCTTCGAAAATCGCATGAGCTTCCAGGCCGTCAACGTGTTCGATTTGCTGCCCGAAATCGAGGCCCAGAAAAAAGCACCATACGACTTCATCATTCTTGACCCGCCGGCGTTCACGAAGAGCCGCAAGACCATCGATTCGGCTACACGTGGCTACCACGAGATCAACTACCGCGCCATGAAAGCCCTGCCGCGCGGCGGATACTTGGCCACTTGCAGCTGCTCGCACTTCATGGATACCGACCGCTTCCGCAAAATGCTCGTGAGCGCGGCGCACGATGCCGGCGTTCAGCTGCGCCAAATCGAGGAACGCCAGCAATCGCCCGACCATCCCATCGTATGGGGCGTGCCCGAAACCGACTACCTCAAATTCTTCTTGTTCCAGGTTGTGTAAAGGCGGAGCAAGAAGGGACAAACGCGCCCGTTCGCTCATTTGTTCGTTCGTTTTGAAACGATCTGCTCGTCTCGCAACGAGGCTTGAAGCTTCCCCGCAAAGCCTTCAGCCTGCCACTCAGCGCGGCACGCCCCATCGGAGCCGCACATAAAAAGCCCGCTCGATTGAGCGGGCTTTCTGCTATTCAGATTTCTTTTCGCCTTCGGACGTCTCTTCAGGCTTTGCCTTGCGAATGAAGGAATGGCCGAAGCGCTTCTTTTCCGCCTTCGCGGCCTCACGTTCAGCCTCCTTAGCGGCATCGATCTTGTTCTTCGCTGCCGTGGTGGGATGCTTCTTGGCCTCTTTGGGGTGCTTCTTGAGCATCTCCATTTGGTACTCGCGGCGAACCTTGCGCACCTTGGCGAAGTCAAACCACAAAGCGCCGATAATCAACGCGTATGCGGGAATCAGGAAGCACCACGTCATAGTCGGGTTATCGGGCCACCAGGAGCCAGCGCCCATGGCGACCAACGTGCAGACGATAGCGCCGCCGAGCATGCCCCACCAAATGCGCTTGTACTTTTTGTACTGAGCCGTAGGCGGATTGTAATACTTGCGGTCGAGCTCTGCCTGCTTTTGGCGAGCGGCCTTTTGCGCAGCTTTCTTTTCCTGAGGAGTCTTCTGCGTGGACTTCACGTACACGCTCGACGCGGCTTTGGACTTCGGCTTGAGCGACGAGGCAGATTTCTTGGTCTGGCCCTTCGGTCCGTCGGTCTGATAGCGGTCGTTCATCGGGTTTCGTGTGCTCATATGGATACTTTTCTTCTCGAAAACACTTGGTAAATCCAAAGCATAAATAATAAAGAAAGGCCCCATCAAAGGCAAACCTCCAATGGGACCTTTTGGCGTTTCATTGAAAAACGTCGCATTAACGCCAAAATTGGCAGGTGGCTTTATCGCATAAAGGGAGCAAAGAAGACGCGGGCGCACCTCGAGGCATTCCCCATGCGCAGCCTACATGCGCTATCGCACCACTCGTCATGCCAGCAATGTGGCGCATTCAAAATCGTGAAACGGGTGCCATCTAGAAGTTGAACGTGCGGCCCGAAAGCTTCTCGTATGCCTGGATGTACTTCTCGGTGGTCTTCTCGATAACGTCGGCCGGCAAATGCGGCGGATTGCCCTGACGGTCCCAATTGGCGTTGAGCCAGTTGCGCACGAACTGCTTGTCGAAGCTTGCCTGCTCACGGCCCACTTCGTAATCGTCGGCGCTCCAGAAGCGAGAGCTGTCGGGAGTGAGCACCTCGTCACCGAGAATCGTGCGGCCGTCAAGCACGCCGAATTCGAACTTCGTGTCGGCGATGATGATGCCCTGCTTGCGTGCATGCTCCGCAGCGGTCTCGTACACCTTCAGCGACAGGTCGCGAATGTCGGTCGCGGCCTTCTCGCCCACGATTTCAACCGCGCGCTCGAAGCTGATATTCTCGTCGTGGTCGCCGATCTCGGCCTTCGTGGAAGGCGTGAACAGCGTCTGGGGAAGCTTGGCGGAATTCTGCAGGCCGGAAGGAAGCTCGATGCCGCATACGCTGCCCGTTTTCTGGTAATCCTTGAAGCCAGAACCAGTCAGATAGCCGCGTACGATGCACTCGATAGGAATCATCTGAGCTTTCTTCACGATCATGAAGCGGCCGTTGAGGTAGTCGCTCCACTCTTTGAACTGTTCGGGCAAATCGTTTACGTCAGAAGAGACCAGGTGGTTTTCGACAACGCCCTCGAGCAGTTCGAACCAGAAGCAGCTGATCTGGGTAAGAACCTGGCCCTTATGGGGAATTTCGTCTTCCAGAATGTAGTCAAACGCCGAAATGCGGTCGGTCGCGACGAACAGCAGCGTGTCGCCAAGATCGTAAATGTCGCGTACCTTGCCCTGCGCGTCGGGCTTGATGGTAATGGGGTTCACAGCCTAGTTCCTTCCCTTTCGTTTTGCCGCCTGCGCTTTTGCGCCGCGTTCTTTCGAATTGGCCTTTTCCTTTTGCGCCTTGATGTGCTCTTCGTCATAAAGCGGAACGTGGATGGTAAAGCAGGCGCCTTCGCCCTTCTTGCCTTCCACCTGCACCCAACCGCCATGACGGTCGACGATTTCTTTCACAACGGCCAAGCCTACACCCAAACCGCCGCTTTGACGCTGACGGCTTTCCTCGGCACGCCAAAAACGCTTGAACACCATGCGGCGCTCCTCGGGGGAAAGGCCGATGCCCGTATCGCGAACGGCAATCGCGGCCATAACATCGCCGCGCTTTACCGAAACGGTAATCTTGCCCGGCGCCGGCGTATAGCGAACCGCGTTAGAGATGAGGTTCGCGGTCGCCTGGCGCAGCATGTCGCGATCACCGTAAACAATAACGTCGGGCTCTGCGTCATACTCGAGCATAAGACCGGCGTCGTTGACGAACGCCTCATGCGACATAACGAGCGGGCGAATAAGGTCGCCCACGTCGACGACCTCCTCATTCATGGGAGTCGAACGGCTCTCGAGGCGCGAGAGCTTCAAAATGGCGTCGACCAAGCGGGAAAGGCGCTGCACCTCGGCGTCAATCGTGTTCAGGCGCTCTTCATCGGCCTCGAACACGCCATCCATAATGGCCTCGACCGTCGATTGAATCGCCATGAGGGGCGTGCGCAGCTCATGCGCCACGTCAGTGGTAAGGCGGCGCTCAAGTTCCTGGTTGCTCTCAACGCTTTCGGCCATGGCGTCAAACGTTTTAGCAAGCTCGGCAATTTCATCTTTACCATCGAGGTTCACGCGAGCCGAAAGGTTGCCTTCCTTGATTTCCTGCGCCGTTTTCGTGATGCGATTAATAGGGCCCACCAGGCCACGGGCAAACAGGATGCCGATAAGCGACGCAAGCGCGACAGATAGCACAGCGGCAAGGCACATGCCCTGGTAGCTTTGCATGCGGAATTCTTGATCGGCCTTCGAAAGCAGCAAGTCGCTGCCATAGACCCAAATTTGAACGGTGCCGACAACCTGGCCATCGCCAAGCGTGATGGCCGCGGAAGCCATCCTGCCATCGGATGGTGCAAACGAGCCCGTTTCGTCAATGCTGTTCGAAGAGGAATACGAAGAGCCGTTGGGGCGCGACGAGTCGTACACGACGGTTTCGGTCGAAGAGGAAATTACCTGAATGCCCATGCCCGGCTGCAGCATATGCACCGATTCGGCCGGCTCCACATCGTTAATGGAAAGCGACGGATAGCTCATTTTGTTGCCCTCGCCAATAGCGTCAAGCGTTGCAGAATTGCTTCGCTCGTAGCGGTTCGCAATGTTGGCGGCGGTGGTATCGGCGAGCTGTTGAACATTCTCGCGGGTATAGGCCTGGAAATGCTCTTCCCACACATAGGAAAGAACGCCCATTGCCACCACGACGGTCATGATGGCAACGAGCGAAAAAGTTACGGTTACGCGAGTGGTATACGAGAAGCCAAAGAACCAATCATAAATGCGCTGGCGCGCGGTTCGTTCATCGGTTCGCTGCTTCTTGCCACTTGCTTGCTTAGGTTCTGACGCCATGATTGCTGCGATCTCGCCCTCGTGTTTCTCAATGCCGGCAAGCCGGCGCAAACCGACTTACTGCTTGGTGGGGTCTTCGAAACGATAGCCCACGCCATGCACGGTGTGCAGCCACTTGGGATTACGCGGATTGTCGCCGATTTTGGCGCGCAGGTTCTTCACATGGGAGTCGATGGTGCGCTCATAGCCCTCGAAGTCGTAGCCGAGGACCTTCTCGACGAGTTCCATACGCGAATACACGCGGCCAGGATAGCGGGAAAGCGTGGTGAGCAGCTTGAACTCGCTGGCGGTAAGATCGACTTCCTTGCCTTTGACGAGCACCTTGTGGCCCGAAACGTCAATCGTGAGCTCGCCGAACTCGAGCACCTCGCGCTGAGGCTCGGAATCGGCATGCACGCGGCGAAGCAAGGCGCGAACGCGGGCGACGAGCTCGCGGGGGCTGAAGGGTTTCACCAGATAGTCGTCGGCACCGAGCTCGAGGCCGATGATGCGGTCTTCAACCTCACCCTTCGCGGTGAGCATGATGATAGGCACATCGGAATTGTCGCGAATGGCACGGCACACGCGCTCGCCCGGCACGCGGGGAAGCATGAGGTCGAGCACGACCAGGTCGAAATGATGCTTGGAAAATTCTTCGAGGGCTTCCTGGCCGTCGCCAACGGCAGTCACCCAGTAATTCTCACGTTCGAGATAGGCGGCTACGGCATCGCGGATTGCCTTCTCGTCTTCGACGAGGAGAATGCGTCGCGTTTCGTTGCTCATGATGAATGCTCCCCTGCTGTATTGATTTTGAGGCCGACACGCGACCCCAGCGTACGGCCGCATGCCGCGCGCAATTTTCGATTTGGGTTTATTGTAACGATTCAGGCGCAACCGTGGGCCATTTGCTGGCAAAACGACATAATAAGCCCCTATGGCCCAAAGAAACCAAACACCTCGACATTCCGCACGCGGCGCTTCGCAGCGCAGCAGGCGTCCGCATGCCCAAAATACGCGCACAACCCGCACGTCGCGCGGCGCAACAGCACGTCCGTCGGCGCGCAACCAAGCAACAAGGGCACCTCGCCATGGCATCTCGACGGTTCGCGGCAAAGCGGGACGCAGTGCGCACGGCACCGTGAAGCAGAGCCTCAGCTCTGCGACCTTTACGCCTGGCCCCAATGCGGGCATTGGCACAGGGCGCCCTACCGCAGCGTCCCAAGCGCCTGACGCACGAATCAACATCTCCCTGCCGGCAGGCGAAAGCCTCTCCATTACACGGCGCCAATTGCTCATTGGAGCCCTTGGCATTGGCGCTGTGGTGGTCGCTGGAGCCGCCGCCTCAGCCGTAAGCAACGAAAAGAAGGCCGACAGCGAAGTCGACGCGCTTGCCGTGAATAAGGAATCGGTATTCTCGATTTCCGATTGCACCGTGCTCGATTCCGCTCCGCTCTCGCTCGCCGGCGAGTTCAAAATGCCCTACGGCACGTTGGTGTGGGCAAACAGCGAAACCTATGCGGCATGCCTTCTGCCCACCGAAAACTCAAGCCCGCTCACGCAGGTCGCCGTTCTCTCGCTTTCCAGCGGACAATACACGGTCGTGCTTGACGGCCCGCACAGCAGCGAGCGCGGCTTCGACATTTACGACGTGCGTTGCAACGACCAGGGCATCGTGTGGATTGAATCCAATTGCTATACGGGCGAGTGGCGCGTTTTCCAGGCCACGCTTTCACGCGGCGTTGCGGGCGACGCCAAACAAGTCGACTCAGGCAATGGCGACTGGGACGTGCCATCGATCACCGTTGCGAAGTCGCGAGCGTTTTGGCAGGTAATGCCCTCAACAAGTGGAAACGCCACCTCTGAGCCGTCCGCGCTGAAATCGGCGGCCTTCGGGTCGAGCGACGTGCGCGTCGATTGGCAGAGCAATGGCCGCATGAGCACGTCGCCCTATTCCACGGGCGACGCCATTTGCATTTCGCCGCGCTCGCAAGCCTCCAGCTCGTATTCGCAACTCACGCTCATCGACGCGGAATCAGGAGCCATGCGCGAATCGCTCACGCTGCCCGCTTCAATGCGCCCGCTCGAAGCCGCCTATGTGAATGGACGGTTCTCGTTCACATTCGACTCTATTTACACCTACGGCGAAGGCCTCGCGAGCCTTGGCACGTATGCTCCCGTAAGCAACGACACGGGCGGCCAGTGGTTCTGTTTCGACCGCAACCCGCTATGCGCCCCCGCATGGTGCGGCGGAAACCTCGTCGTGAAATCGACCCGCACGGTCGCAGGCGTGAATTTAAGCACGCGCGAGATGTTCTCGCTCGACTGCCCCGACGATTGCGACAACTACGGCGATTTCCTCGCCAGCCAAGGTGACGTCAACTCCCTCGTCACGTATCTGGGAATGAGCACTAACGAAGACGACGCTTACACCCTCGTGCGCGTGTGGACCGCATAAGACGCGCCCAACCAAACGAGCCAATACCAGCCTAAGGGCGACGCTTCAAGCGCCGCCTTTTTTTCGTGCAATGTTGGCCGTCAAAAACTTAGCAGCAGTCGCATCAATGCGCGGAAGGCGCCGGGGTGGCCGACCGGAAACGCTCGGTTTCTCATTTCCTCTTAAAACGGGGAACCGGAGCTCGGCGCATAGGCCACGAAGCGGCCGGTAGCCGAGCGGGCATTTCCGAGCGGCCGCCCCGGCGCCTTCCGCACGCGAGCTACGATAAGTCTTCCGCGCGGGACAAGACGCCTTCTCCGCATACTGAAAAGGAGCGCCCGGCAGGTCGCCGAACGCTCCTTAGCGATAATCGAACAGGCTTAGAATTCCAGGCCTTCAAGCTTTTTGAAGGCTTCATCCTTGTGCTGCAAGAACGCCCACGGATTGAAAATCTCGTCGAGGGTTTCCTTGGAAAGCTTTGCCTCGGGGTCGGCTTCCAAACGCTCGCGATAAGTGGGGCCGGCAACCGCATTCTGGATGTCGTGCCACACGGCCATGGCATTGCGCTGCACGATGACATAGGCATCTTCGCGCGTAATACCCGTGTTCACCAGGGCAAGCAGCACCTTCGAGGAGAAGATCAGGCCACGCGTGCGGTGAAGGTTGTGCTCCATCTTGTCAGGATACGTCTGCAGGCCATCGAGCATCCACTGCATTTTGCCGAACATATAGTCAAGCGCAATGAAGCTATCGGCCAGAGCCACGCGCTCAGCGCCCGAGTGCGAGATGTCGCGCTCGAACCACAGCGCCACGTCGTCGAGGCCGACCTGGGCGTTCGCCTTCACGATACGAGCCAGGCCGCACACGCGTTCCGCCGTGATGGGGTTGCGCTTGTGAGGCATGGCCGAAGAGCCCTTCTGGCCAGCCTTGAACGGCTCTTCCGCCTCAATGACGTCGCTTTCCTGCATGAGGCGCACCTGCAAAGCGATGCTCTCAAGCGTAGAGGCGCACACAGCAAGCGCACACATGACCTGCGCGTGGCGATCGCGAGCAAGCACCTGCGTAGACAGCGGATCGGGAGTCAGGCCCATTTTCTCGCAGACGTACTGCTCGACGAACGGGTCGATGCTCGAATAGGTGCCCACTGCACCAGAAATGGCGCCCGTTGCGGCAACCTCGCGAGCCTGCTGCAGGCGGGTCTCGGCGCGCTTGAGGGCCCAAGCCCAGCTGCCGAATTTCATGCCGAACACCATGGGCTCAGCATGAATGCCATGGGTACGACCCACGCACAGGGTGTTCTGGAATTCAAACGCACGGCGCTTGCAGGTTTCGCCGAGCTGCTTCACGTCGGCCAAAATAATGTCGAGCGCCTGCGTGATCTGGTACGACAGCGCGGTGTCACCCAGGTCGGAAGAAGTCATGCCATAGTGCACCCAACGGCTGGGCTTTTCTTCGCCTTCGGGAATATCGGCATCGATATATTCAGCCATGTTCGTGAGGAACGCAATAACGTCGTGGTTCGTCACGGCCTCAATCTCGGAAACGCGATCGACGGTAAAGTTCGCATGGTCGCGAATCCACTTTGCGTCTTCCTTGGTGATGCCGCACTGCCCCAGCTCGGCCTGGGCCTCGCATGCGAGCAGCTCGATTTCCTTCCAAATGTTGAACTTGTTCTCAAGCTCCCAAATGGCGCCCATGGCCGGGCGCGTGTAGCGAGAAATCATACTGGTCCTTTCAGGCGAATTGACCAGGCTATTATACGGCCAATGGTACAGCGGGGGCGTAAACTCGCGGAATCGCGATAAAGTCGAAGGGCGAATGCCTTAAGGGCGGGAAAGACAACCGCTCGCGCGCAGAAGGCGCAGGGGCGGCCGTTCCAAAATGCCTGCTCGGCTACCGGCCGCTACGCGGCCTATGCGCCGAGCTCCGGTTTCCCGTTTTAAAGAGAAATGAGAAACCGAGCATTTCCAATCGACCGCCCCGGCGCCTTCTGCGCACTTATGGATAGGAATCACCTCGTATGGATCCCTCGAAGGTGGCCGAGACCGCACCAATCCCCGAGAGCAAACCAAAGCATGCAGACCAATCTAGCCCTACAAAGCGCCGAATACCGCGCGAACATCGTCGACGATATCGTGCTCGGCGACCACGACGGCCTTATCGCCCGGATAGAGCACCATGTCGTCGGTCGCCACTTCAGCCTCGCCGTATTCGCGGCGGTCAACGGCAATGAGCAGGCTGCCTTCGGGCAGGTCGATAACGTCGACGGGCACGCCGTCGTCCATCTTGAAGTGGCGAAGCTTCTGCGGAATCGCGATCTCGAGCAGCGCGATGTCTCCGCGCGAAAGCGCCGACACAACACCCACGCCGCCCATCAGGGCTTCTTCTTCAATCATGTTCGCGATAAGCATGGTTGACGACACGCTCTCAATGCCGACCTCGCGAAAGATTCGACGATTCTTGGGGTTGTTCACGCGGGCAATGCAACGATTCACGTTGAATACGCGCGTCGCGATTTCGCACGCCACAAGGTTGTCGTCGTCGCGGCCTGTTACGGCAACGAAGACGTCGGCCTTACGAATGCCTGCGTCTTCCTGGAAGTCGGAGTCGCAGCCATCGCCGTTAATGATGAGGTATTCGCCCTGAAGCTCGACGGAAAGATGGTCGGCGGTATCGCGGTCGCTTTCGAGCACCGCGACCTCATGGCCTTTGCCCAACAAGACGCTCGCCAGGTATTCGCCGACTTTGCCGCCGCCCATGATAACGATATACACCGCAGCCTACCTTTGCATCATGTAAACCGAAAACGAATTCAGCAGGTCATGGCGAATGCATGCCAACACGCTGTCGCCATGGTAGAGCACGCTGTCGCGCGTGGGAATGGAACTCATGGAGCCGTCGCGACGCTCAAACGCGATAATGCGAATGCCATGATTGCGTTCAAGGTCGCCCACCTTCACGCGACCGCGGGGCGTCATAGACAGGTCGATGGAGAAGCGAAGCACCTCAAAGTCGCCGAACGTATCGAGATGGCTTCCGTGGCCCGACATGATTTTCGAGAAGATTTCCTCAGCAACGAGCGAGGTTCCGCACACATAGTCGAGGCCCAACTGCATATAGGCTCGCTCGCGCGCGGGGTTGTAAAGTCGCGCGATAACATGAGGCACGTGGAAAATACGGCGAGCGACCTCGATCACCATGAGGTTCGAGTTGTCCGACTGCGTAACAGCAGCCACAACGTCGGCCTCCTCCACGCCCGCGCGCACAAGAACATCCTCGTCGAAGCCTACGCCCTGCAAGGTGTTGCCATTGAAATTGCGATCGAGATTCGAGAACGCCGCGGCATTGCGGTCAACGACGCACACGTTGCCGTCGCCCTGGGAAAGCAGCGTTGCAAGCTGAGAGCCAACACGCCCGCAGCCAACGATGATGATATTCGCCATACTCCTGCCTTTCGGCCTACGCCGAGGTCAACGGCGCGTTAGAGGAATTTGTAGTAAACAGGCTTGACGCCCCAGTCGCCGATTTGGCTTGCACCGAGGGCTTTCCAGCAGCCCGGCGCCAAATCGAGGGCTCGCCCATATTTCTCGAAGCCGCCTGTATCGGTCACCGTTGCGACAATGATGGTTTCGCCATAGCGAATGGCAACCGCGTGCCCAAGCAGATTCGACTGCGACTGGGGAACGGCCACCGTGAGCTCGTTTTCAGAAAGCAGGCGGCCCGACGCGGTGGCATCGGTGCAGAAGTTGCCCGAACCGTCGTCGTTGTCAGAGCGGCTGTACGCCGAAGCCATACCGTACGACCAGCCGTCAGACTCATCAGGGAGAATGCGCGGTGCAGTGGGCAGCGGATTGGTGGTACCCAAGGCCAACGCGGCCTCGGCGGTAGACGAATTCAGGGCGTCATATGCGGCAAGTGCGATAACCGGATCGGGGTCTTTCACCGTGATGGTGCGCGACGCGGTTTTCGTAAGCGAATTTGAATCGCTAATGCGCTCCTGCGCGTTGGAATCGACTTCGAAAGAAGCGAATGCTTCATCGTCGGAAACGGTATTGCGTGCCTCGCCAATGCCAAGCGTGGAGTTGTCCACATCATGGGATGCCACGGCGGGCTCAAGGGTGATGACCGTGAACCCCGCAGCAACAAGGGCGACAACCGCCACGGCGATGAACGCCGCTGCGAACGCGTGCCTATTGCCGCGTTTTTCAGCGATACGAGCCACTCGGCCTCCAATGTTCAAGATGCGCGCCGCCCAAACCTCATGCGACGAATCGCGGCAGAAAGCACATACGTGCTGACCAGCGAAACGCATCTGCCAATACAAGAAAACTATTCTATTATATCGCGAAACCGAGAGGGCTCAAAATCCACGCCGCGAATGGCGCCCGCGGCTTCACACCTGCGGCACAAAAAGAGCAATAACCAGGTACGCCACCGTGGCCATTGGGGGAAATGCGGCGAGCAGAATAACCGCAATAATGCGAACCACCGTAGCGTCGACGCCAAAGTAATACGCGATTCCGCCGCATACGCCGAAGATGCGCTTGTCGGCGCGCGAGCGGCGAAACGCCTCATGGTTGCCAGGCTGCGCAAAGCCCGACAGCTTTCCAGATTTAGTCGCCCACAGCAAATACCCGCCGGCAGCAAGCAAGCCGCAGGGCCACACGACGTTCCACAAATGACGAATGAAGTTGATCAAACTCGAAATAGCCGCGGCCGGAACAAGCACATTCACAAGATTCCATGCACCAATAAGAATGAGCACCACGCCAATAACGACGGCGACCTGCGGAGCATTGCCACGTTTTCCTGAAGAATTTTGAGCCATGACGATACGTCTCCTAGAACATGCCGCGCGGTGTAAAGGGCGACGGCGATATCTCGATTACCTCAAGCGGAGCCGGAGGCGCAAAACCAAACGTCGCTGCGGCCAAGAGCACGGCGAAGCACGCAGCAGCCGCGAAATAGAACAAATCGTCCTGCATGGCTTTTCCAATGAGTACAAGACCGATGACGACAAAAAGGCCAGGCCATAGCTTAGAAATGCCATACAGAAGCGTCTCAAAACCAACCACCCCAACCGAGACGGCCAAAAGCGTCAGCCCGCAGAACATGAGCATGAGGCCTAACGAGAAACGGCGCAGGCGCGCCATGCTGCGAGAGGGCGTGATCATGAGAGCTGCGCCCGTGAGGCAAACGGCGATAGGCAAAAACTGCCACCACTCGACCTTCGGCGCAATAATCGTGAGGGAAAACGCCGTAATCACCGCAAGCGCCGCGGTGCCAATCCACATGCCCGCACGCGACCAACCATGAGGGCCAATGCCACAAGGGGAATCGTCTTCAGAAAAGCACGGGCGCGGCGAGCCGTCGGCCGCATACGCGTCACACGGCAGGGTCTCGGGGGAAATCGCCACATGCTTGGGCAACACGAGCCACAGCGTGGCATATACCAGGGTAAAGAGCCCGAACGTAACAAGAACGAGCAGCACGGCGAGAATGCGAACGGCGGCGGGGTCCATATCGAGCCCCTCAGCAATACCGGAACACACGCCGGCAATGGCCGTATCGTCGGTGCGATAAATTTTCCTCGTTGCCGCCAACGTGTCCTTCCTTCTCACCACGCGCGGCACGTGGCCGCGCTCTTAGGCCTGCTCTGTCTTCGTCACCAAAAGCTCCGAAATGCGACGGCGACGCACCTTGCGCACCTTGAACGTAAAGCCGTCCTTCGCGAATTCATCGCCAAGCTGAGGAACGCAATCGAATTCATCCATAAGCCAGCCGGCCACGGTTTCGTAATCGTCGCTCACCTTCACGGGGAAGCCCGCCTCGGCCGCGTCGTCTGTGGGGCACGAACCCTTCACGCACCACGAGCCCGCGCCAAGCGCTTTGATGTCAGCATCTTCGAAGTCGGTTTCGTCGACGATTTCGCCGACGATCTCTTCGACGATGTCTTCGATGGTAATTAAACCAGCGGTGCCACCGTATTCGTCAACGACTATCACCATCTGTTGACGATTCGTTTGCATCTCGTTGAGCAGCGGCAGCAAGCTCTTGCTTTCAGGCACGAAACCCACCTCGGCCACGTAATCGGCCGCAAGGTCGTCTTCTTTATCTTCGAGCAAAGGGTCGATGAGGTCTTTATAACGAACGATGCCAATGATGTCGTCGTCATCGTCGCGGAACACGGGCAGGCGTGAGTAGCCTGTGCCGCGCATGCGGTCGATAGCCTGGCGCACCGTTTCGTCGGAGCCCACCATAATCATGTCGACGCGCGGAGTCATAACTTCTTCCGCCGTAGCGTCTCCGAGGTCCATGACCTCATGAATCATGCGCTTTTCTTCGTCGTCGAGCTCTTCGTTGTCGGCGACCATTGTGCGAATCTCGTCTTCGGAGACCTCTTGGCGACGCTTGTCGCCGAAAAACATCGAAAGGAAGCCTTTCGATGAGGTCTTTTCTTCAAAAGAAGGGGTCGAACTCGTAGGGCCTGCGTCCATAAAGGCACGTCACCGCTTTCATAAATCACCGCAGCCATGCGGGTGTGCTTACAGCACGAACAACAATATCGAGAAAAACTGCAGGACGCTGCCAGCGAGCACCCACAGATGGAACACCATATGCATGAAGGGAATTTTCTTCAGCACATAAAACACGCAGCCAATGCTGTAGCAAACGCCGCCGGCGACGAGCAGCCAAAGGCCGGTTGGCGCGAGGTTTTCGACAAGCGCCGGCAAGAATCCCACTACGCACCAGCCCATGATCAAATAAATCACGACCGACACCCAGCGAGGACGGAATGTCCAGAACGCCTCGGCAGCCATGCCGATAATCGCGAGCGCCCACACGAACGCGCACAGGTACATACCGCCCGATTCAGAAAGCGTAACCAAGCAATAGGGGGTATAGCTTCCCGCAATGAACAGGTAAATCGCAGCGTGATCGATAACCTTGAACACGCGCTTCGCGCCATCGACGGCAAGGGCATGGTAAAGCGTCGAGGCCAAGTATTCCATGAGCATAGAGATGGAATAGATGAGCGCTGCGGCCAAAAGCACGCCTGCGCCATCGCCGACGGCGCGCACAATGCTAATGGGAATCGCCGCGATGGCCAAAGCCGCGCCTACGCCGTGCGTAATCGAATTGCCGATTTCTTCGCCCACGGAATATTCGCGCACCTTCTTGTGGCGGCGCATGGTGTCGTGGGCGGAGGATGTTAATAAAGTAGTCATGAGCGCAATTCTAGCATGCCAACCGCCATGGGCGGCCCCCTTGCCATATTTGGGCACAAACGAGCGGCGATAGGACAGGGCAACCAATGGATATACCCGGAACAGGGCCGCCCGTGCAGTGACTTTTTTACGACGCCTGGGCGAATTTGCCCGAAAAAACGGCTATGATTCCAATGCGGGCGGTGCCACCGAGGGAGGGGTTGTGGCGCCGCCTTTTTTGCGTATGGCGCCAACTATGCCGCGCTAGAACAGCCCCATTTGCTGCGGTTCGTACTCGTATTCGCATAAAAGTTCGCCGACCGTGATCTCAACCTCGTACGATTCCCATTCCTTCACAGGCGCGGCAAACACGTTTCCGCCCTGCTCGAGCATCAAAATACCGCCCACCATGCCCACGCAGCGACCAGCGACCATATCGCTCGGCGAATCGTCGGGCAGCTGCACGATGTCGGGCGCCGCTTCCACGTCGCCGAAGTAGTATTTCGTGAGGTCAAGCACGCCGCCCTCGGGCTCAACGCCATGGGCGCGAGCCGCTTCGTACACCGTTTCAATGGCGGCATCGGCCTTAAACGGGTCGCTAAGCAGGCGAACCTTCGTGCCCAATCGCATGGTTTCGTAAATGCCTTCCTGCGCGCACAAGTGAGCCTCGAGTGCGCGAGCTTCATCGGCGTTTGCGAAACGCTTCAAAATGCCCGCGACGCGCGCGCCCTGCTCGAGCAGGCGCTCGATGCCGCGCGTTTCCGACGAAATGCCCACTTTCAAATGCTGCGGCGAGAAATACGCCATGTACACGAAGTGCGGCGTGAGGTTGTAGGCGCGCTGCTGGGCCGAAATGCTGTCGGCGTTGTAGAAAGCCGGATTGAAGCCCGTCTCTTCGCGGCAGGCCGGGCACATGTCATCTTTGTACTGGGAAAACGGCATGAGCTCCACGCTGTTTTCGCACGCCTTCGATTGGTAGGTTTTCAAATCGAACGGCCCAATGCAGAAACGCTTTTGCGTATGGCGGAGCGTGAAGGTGCGGCCCAGAACGGGCAGGCGCATCTGCTTTTTTCCATACACGTCATTGACCAGCAGATATGGGCCATCGGCGGCATAGCCGAGCCCAGAAAACACGAGCGTTGCATTCGGCATGAAACGAGGCATGCGGGCGAGTCCTTTCACAAATGGCGGCACCGACGCGCCGCGAAACTTTCGGCGTTCGATAATAGCGCAAACGCCGCACAGGCGAGACTTCGCATTCGCGGCGAAACCGAAGGGGCACATGCCCGCTCGTCCGCAAAAGCGAAAGCCCACCATCCAGAAAGAAGGCCCAAAGGCTACGCTTTATGGCACACAAGGAAGAATAGCGACGCCATGCACGATAAGAAGGCGCGGGGGACGTGGGGCTTTACGCGCCCTTCGCCATAATGAGATTCGCCAGCACGCCAATAACCGAATCGGCTGCGCCAAGCGCCGGGATATAGGTGAAATTCGGCGCCTCGGAGCCCGCTTCGCGCGCTGCCGAGACGAACTCCTCACGAGCCTCAGTGCCCACTTCATACGAAGTCTCGATGCAGTCGACCGAGAATATGGGGCACACCACAGCAACGTCGTGCGCACCCTCGGCCGCCAAACGACGCAGCTCAGGCTCGAGGAAAGGCCCGAGCCATTTGCGCGAATCGAAGCGCGATTGGTAGGTGAGCACCACGTCTTCGGGAGCAATGCCCAACTTGGACGCCAGCCCCTCGGCCGTAGCCTTGGTCGATTCGGGATAGGTGTCGCCCGCCGCTTGAAAGCTCACGGGGATGGAATGGAAGGAAACCACGAGCTTTTTACCCGGCTCATACGACCACGCATCGCGCACCGATTGCGCAAGCGCATCGAGATAGCCCGGCGCATTCCAATAGTGCGAAATTGTGCGCACTTCCGGTCGCGTTCGCTTGGGACGCTCGGCCATAGCCTCGCCGAAAGCGCGCTCGAATTCCTCCAAGCACGTGCCCGCACACGCCTTCGTCTCTTGCGGGTAGAGCGGCACGACCACAATTCGAGAAACGCCCGCGTCAAGCAGCGCCTCAATGGCCGATTTCGTCGACGGGTTTCCGTAGCGCATGCCCAGCTCAACCGCGACGGGTTCGCCCATAAGCTCCGTCAGGCGGGCGCGAAGCTTGTCGCGCTGCACAAGCGACGTGAGCAAAAACGGGCTGCCCTCTTCGGTCCAAAACTGCTGATAGTGCGCGGCGGTTTTCTTCGGACGATTCGGCAAAATGCAGAAATTGAGCACCGGCTTCCAGATAAGCCGCGGCACATTGATGAGGTTGCGGTCGGAAAGGAATTGCTTCAAGTAGGGACGAATGGCTTCGGGCGTCGGAGCATCGGGGGTTCCCGTGTTAAGAATCAAAACGCCCAGCACAACAAACATCCTTCCATGCAATGCGAGCAGCGAAAAGCCGCACGCCCCCTTTATAGCGAACTGAACTTTATCACCAGACAAAAAGTGGCCGGCCCCGCACGGAGCCAGCCACATGAGCCGCAGGAAAATGACGGCGTATGACGTAATAGCCGGCGGAACCTAACGCCTACCGAATTTTCCTTCTCTGCGCTTCCTTTCAGTATTACATTGGATTTAAGAGGGGGCTCCCATGCTGAACATCATTGCCGTAGTTTTGCTCTTGTCGGCGCTAAGCGAGTCCCAATAAGCTTTAGGATTAGGGAGGTAACAGCAGTGGCCAATGCTAACTCGCTCGAAATAAACAATTGCCTCATCTGCCATTATTTCATTTTTCCTCACCTGCGCAATGACCCTCCTTTCGTGCCAGAGCAGCATCGAAACCGACGGTCAGCCTGCCGTTGACCAAGCGGCAACCGAGCGCATCAAATCGGGCTATTACGACCACCGCGTTGCATCGCAGATGACCAGTGAACGATTCGACCAACTAATCACAGATGGGCTCGACTACGCAGAAGGGTCCTACCCCGAAGCGAATATCCTTATTGCAAACAACACTGTTGTTGAGGGGCTCGCCGCTGACGCGGCGAGCGAACTCGCATCGCACGGCTTCGCAAGCGCAACCGCGCAGAACAACGAGAACGCACCCAGCACGTCAGATACAACCTGGATTCACTACTATGATGACCAATATGAGCAAGCCGCTGCGCAAATCGCTGCAATTTTGAACTTGGACAACACCGCCGTCAGCGGCCCGCACGACCACCGCAGCGAAAATTCCTCCGAAGAATACGACGTCATCGTGAACCTCGGTTACGACGTCACGAATTAGTTCGATACGCCAGGTCGCGAATCTCCACAAAAAGCAAGCCCCGCAAAACGGTTTTACCAAGAGCCTGCATCAAAATTGTAAAGCTATTGTATATACGACAGCTTTACAATAACTTGATTCTAGCTATAATGGAGCCACATACAAAAGAGGTGAATTATGGCGACAGCAACGATTAACATCCGCATAGACGAAGCCACGAAACGCGACATGGAAGCCGTCTGCAAAGACTTGGGCATGAGCATGACCACGGCCTTTACTATCTTCGCAAAAAAGGTGGGGCGCGAACGTCGCATTCCCTTCGAAGTGTCGGTCGATCCGTTCTACAACGAAGAGAACCTCGCCCATCTTCGCCGCTCAATCGCAGCATTGAATACCGGCCACGGCGTTGCGCACGAATTGACCGACGATGAATAAGGTCTGGTCGCCAGAAGCCTGGGACGATTACGTTTGGTGGCAGACCCAAGACCGAAAAACTCTCAAGAGAATCAATGCTCTGGTTAAAGACATCGAGCGCAACGGCGCCTCAGAGGGAACGGGCAAGCCCGAACCTCTTCGAGGAGACTTATCGGGCTTCTGGTCACGTCGTATCGATGAACAAAACAGGCTCGTGTATCGCGTATTGGGACCAAATATAGAAATCGCCTCTTGCAAATCGCATTACGGAGATCACTAAACCGCTGCGCGTTCCGATCGGGACGCCCGCCCCGTGAGCGAAAGGCATCCCGCTATTCAATTCGGGCGGGCCTTTGGGGAACGCCGGCCGCCGTAGCGCAGGTCATGGCGATACCGGCAACCAATGCGGGAGCGAGCTGCGCCACGTCGGGGAAATCGGCGCCACCAAGGCGCGTCGCCGCAATAACGCCGAGCACCAAAATCGTCGTTGCCGCAAGCATACCGCAGGCCGCAAGGCCACGGTTGCCGCGGGCGCACAGAAGCGAGCCTACCACGGCAGCAACCAGCCACGACACCGCCATGGCCCACACGTTCGGGCTTGCGACGAGCGACAACGCCGCATCCTCCATAGCGCTCGCACCCGGCATAGCCCCGAACGCGAACACATTCCAACCCGTCAAATCGAGCGAGCCCGCGCATGCCAGGCAAAACGCCGAAACCACGGCAAACGCTGTAGCTGCAAAAGCATGCTTCACGTTCAGGAAATACCCCGCGAGCAGCGGCGCCACCGGCGCGAAGCCGAACGCGCCCGCCAGAACAGCCGTTATGCCCACATTCGCGCACGCATGATGTCGCGCGCCACCGAGTACAAGCCACGCTACGCCAGCAAGTGCGAGCGCGAGCGCCAAAAACGGCGACCCCGAAAGCGCGAGCGCCACCACGAGTGCCCCCACCGCAAACGCCGCGCCAGCTCCAGGCCACGCAAGCGCCGCCGCAACGGCAACGCCCACCACGCCCCAAAACGCCGGCTCCATGCGCCCGGCAATCGTCATGCACGCGGGAATGTTCGCAGCCGCTTCGAACGCGGCAAACCCGCATACGACAGCCGCCCATAAACGCGCGACCAGCGATTTCATTCGCGGTGCCATGCGGTCAATCATGCTCAAGCCCGCATGCGACCCGCCGCGCCCCGGCAAGAAGGCCGACGCCGCGCCGCGCCCTTCGTCGCAATCGGCGCCATCGTCGCACGCCTCGCCCACTAACACCGCAAGCTCACGCGCACCTCGCCGCGCATCACCCATATGCGGCAGCATAGCGTCGGCGAACAGCTCGACCGAATCGAAGCGATCGTCGCGATCGATTGCAAGCGCTCCAAACAGCGCCTCGTCGACCTCCTCGTTCAAATCGCCGCGCACCATAGACGGCACAAACACTTCCGCCTGCTCAATGGCACGTTCGGCAGCATCGAGGCCAGGCGCCCGAAATGGATTTTCGCCCACGAGCATTTCATAGGTAAGCGCGGCAAGCGCCCACTCATCGGTACGCGCGTCGCACGCTTCAAGACGCATTTGCTCGAGCGGCATATACCCAATGGTTCCACCCGCCGCTCTGCCATACCCCGCCGCATGCGACAACTGCGACAGACCAAAATCGGCCACTTTGACCTGGCCTTGCCGGTTAATCAAGACGTTATCGGGCTTGATATCGAGGTGAAGCACCTGGTTTTCATGCGCCGTTTCGAGCGCGCCGGCCACGGCCTCGAACACACACGTCGCCACATCGAGCGACAGCGCACCCTCCTCGCGCATGAGCTCGGTGAGCGTGATGCCATCCATGTATTCCATGATCAAATACGCCTGGGCGCCCGATGCGTCGAAGTCGTACACACCCACAATGTGCGAATCGGACAGCATGGCAGCCGTGCGTGCCTCATCGAGTCCGGGAATCTCGCGCGGCGAGCGCGCATCAGCGGGCGACGCGTAGCCGTCAAGGCGCAGGCACTTAATAGCCACGCGTCGCTGGATACGCGTATCCCACGCCGCAAGCACCGTCGCGAAACCGCCCGCGCCCGCTTCCTCGAGCGGCCTATATCTGTTCAAGATGAGATTTTGCACGCCACATGGCCTTTCTGTTTTAATGGTTGGCTATTATATCTTTTTTAAGCTCACGTACTAAAACCGCAGAAAGGCTTGAGTCGCCCATGGGATTCTTCTCGAAATTCGAAGGCAAAATGGAAGATACCTTCGAGGGTGCAGCGGGGAAAATGAACAACGCCCCCATCTCGCCCGTCCAAATAATGAAGAAGGCTGAAAAGCAAATGCGCCGCGAGAAAATGGTGAGTGCGGGCCGCGAATTCGCCCCCACGCTCTACACCGTGCTCGTGAACGCCGACGACGACCAGCGTCTCTTCGGCTTTTATCCCACGCTTGCGGGCGAAACCGAAACGCGCCTCGAATCGGCAGCGTCTTCCGAAGGTCTGGCCCTGGATTGCAAGCCGCTCGTGCGCTTCATCGTGGACGAGAGCCTGAAGCACGGAAAATTCGACGTGATCGCCGAAGTGGTGAGCGCACCCATCATCGCACAGCTGCGCGATGAGGAAATGCAGCGCTACGGCATGGCTCCCGCCGGTGGCCGAGGCTACGCGCAGCAACCCCAGCAGCAACCCGCATACCGTCAGCAACCGCAAGCGCAGCCCCAACAACCCGCCTACGCGCAGCCCAATCGAAATGCGGCTTTCGGTCAGGCGCCCAGATACGGCGCCGCAGCAGGCGCGGCATACGGCGCAGTCCAGCAACCCGTCGCAAAGCCGCCGCTGCCCCAGGTCAACGAAGACGAAATCGATTACGACGCCAACTACGGCGAATACACGTTCAACAGCGAGAACTTCAGCGACCCCCATGCGCCGGTCAACGTACCGCCCGTGATTGAACCCGAAGCTCCCGCCTACGCCAACCAGCAGCACGTCGCACAGCCGGCTGCCGCCGGAGCCCAGGCCGCCCAATCGTTCGCGCAGAGCATTCCGCAGCCTCCCGCGCCCGAACCGGTCATTTTGCCTGAGCAGGCCCCCGCGTTCCCCGGCGCATTCCCCGCGACCTACCCCGCAGGCGGAGCTGGCGCGTTCCCCGATGTCGCCCACGTCGCCGAAGCCGCAGGTGGCACGCCTGGCATGCCGGGCAATGCCGCTTATGCGGGCGTTCCCGGAACCGTCGCGTTCACTGCGGGTGCCGCACAGGCAAATCAAATCCCCAATACCAATGCCGTTCGCGCTCGTCTCATCGACGTCGCATCGAATCGCTCCTACGACCTTGCCACCAACCGCGTGCTCCTCGGCCGCGAAACGGGCAACGACATCGTCGTGAACGACCTGAATGCTTCGCGCCAGCACGCGCAAATCGAATTCGAACCGCAGGGCGTCTGGGTCATTACCGACCTTGGCTCCACCAACGGCACGCTCGTCAACGGCGCGCCCGTCACGCGACGCGGCCTGTCCGACGGCGACCGCATCACGCTCGGCATCACCGATTTCATCTTCTCACTGCGTTAGGAGCCCTTCCGTGATCGACATCGTCCTTTTAGTTGGCCGTCTTCTGTTCGTCGCGCTTTTGTATCTCTTCCTGTTCGCCATCATGAAAACGGGAATTGGCCTGGTGAAAGGCCAGCGCAAACGCGAAAAGGCCTGGGAGGTGTCGGTAGAACGCGGGCCCAAAGAGCTGCGCGGCGTGAAAATGCCCGTACGCGGCCCCGTTATCGTGGGTCGCTCGCCTGGCGCCGACATCGTGATTGGCGCGAGCTACGTTTCCGCGCGCCACGCGCGTTTTTCCATCATGGGCCAAAACCTGTTCGTTGAAGACTTGGGCTCAACGAACGGCACTGCCGTAAACGGCCAGCGCATCGCTGAACCTGTCGCGCTCAAGAGCGGCGATGTGGTCAATATCGGCGACGTCACCATGCGAGTGAGGTACGAATAATGGCCGCCGCAAAGAAGGCCCAGCGCCGCGGCCGCCACGCCAAGGTCGATTTTCCCGAATACGGTTCTCGTACCGACGTCGGCCTGGTTCGCGACCATAATGAAGACAGCCTGACCGTGGCCCCACCCGTATTCGCCGTCGCCGACGGCATGGGCGGCCATGCGGCAGGTGAGGTCGCCAGCGAAATCGCCATCCAAACACTTGTCGAAAACGCACCCGACGCCGCCGACGGCGATGCGCTTGCGCGCGCCGTGGTCGAAGCGAATCGCGCGGTTATTCGCGCCGCGGTCGACGGGCGCGGCAAACAAGGCATGGGAACCACCATGACCGCCGCCGTGCTCGACGGGGTTCGCCTCGTGGTGGCACAGGTTGGCGATTCGCGTGCCTACCTGCTGCATCGCGGCAACCTTCAACGCATCACGCGCGACCACTCGCTCGTGGCCGACATGGTTGAAGCGGGCGAAATCACCGAAGAACAGGCCCGCGTGCATCCCCAGCGCAGCGTCATCACCCGAGCGCTTGGCAGCGATCCACGAACCCTTCCCGATATTTACGAGATGACGCTCGAAGGCGGCGACAGGCTGCTTTTGTGTTCGGACGGCCTTTCGTCGATGATTGAAGACGACGTCATTCAAAGCGTGCTTGTGCGTCGTTGCGACCCGCAGCTTTGCGCGAACATCCTGGTAAACGAGGCGATTAAGGCAGGCGGTTACGACAACGTGACCGCCGTCGTAATCGATGTGAAAGGCGACGAAGAGACCCGCGTGAAAAAAGCGCGGTTCCGCAGCCGAACGGGCGCCATTATCGGCGCGCTTGCGCTTCTTGCCGTGCTCGCTGCAACCGCCTTCGGCTCGTATGCCTATTTGAACCACGTGGCGTTTCTTACCGTCGATCCGAATAACGAGATTGTCGTGAACCGCGGCCTGCCGGGCGAGGTATTCGGCATCCAAACCTACACGCTCGACCATAAAACCGGCGTGAAAACGAGCGATTTGGACCTTCCGCAAAACACCATCGATAGGCTCACCGAAAACGGCGGCATGCGCGTCGATTCCGTGGCCGACGCCGATTCGCTCGTGAGCACGTGGAAATCGCAAGCGACTTCCGAAAAAATGCAGGACGACGCCAATGATGGAAAGGGTGGTGACAAATAATGAGCCGTCGCAATACCGAACTGCTGCTTTTGTGCTTGGCGGCGCCGTTCGTTGTGCTGCTGTTCGCCATGGTGCTCGTTCAGCAAGGCACGGCGCTTTCTCTCGAATCGCTCACCGCGCCCCTCGGCCTGTTTGCCGCGTTTGTGGTGGCGCACATCGCCACCCGCTTCCTTGCGAAAAACGCCGATCCGGCCATTTTGCCCATCACATTCGGCCTTTCCGGCATCGGCATCGCATTCGTCACGCGCCTCGCGCCCGATTTGGCGGTAAGCCAGATCATCTGGCTGTTCGTGGGCATCGCGTGCATGGTGATCACTCTGGCGGTCGTGCGCAACATCGACCGCCTCTCGCAATACAAATATACGTTCATGGTGCTGGGCATCATTTTGCTGCTCTCCCCCATGATTCCCGGCCTCGGCCAGGAAATCCTCGGCAGCCGCATTTGGCTGAAGCTTGGTCCTTTCAGCTTCCAGCCAGGCGAAATCGCGAAAATCTGCATCGTCATCTTCTTGGCATCGTATTTGGCGCAAAACCGCGAGATGCTCTCCATTTTCACCGTGCGCGTTGGCCGCTTCCGCGTTCCCGACCTGGGAACGCTTGCGCCACTGCTCGTGATGTGGGCGATTTCGTTCATCATCGTCGTGTTCGAGAAAGACTTGGGAAGCGCGCTTGTATGCTTCGTGCTGTTCCTGGTTATGCTTTATATCGCGAGCGGAAAGAAGCTCTATTTGGTGGTGGGCTTCGGCCTTGCCGCCATTGGCTGCGTGTTTTTGTACCAGTTCTTCGGCCACGTGCAAATTCGCGTGAACACCTGGCTCGACCCGTTCTCTGACGCATCGGGCAATGGCTATCAGCTGTGTCAAACGCTCTATTCCCTGGCCGATGGCGGCATGGTGGGCGTAGGCATCGGCAACGGCCTCGCCGAAAACATCCCCGTCGTTGAGTCCGACTTCATCTTCGCCGCCATCGCCGAAGAAACGGGCTTGCTCGGCGGAGCCGCCGTGCTGCTTTTGTATTTGAGTCTGTGCATTCGCGGTTTCGCGACCGCGGCTCGCGCGAAAAGCGACGTGTCGGCCATGATGGCCGTAGGCTGCACCGTGACCATCGTGCTTCAGGCGTTCATCATCGTGGGCGGCGTTACGCGACTCATTCCGCTTACAGGCCTTACCCTGCCTTTCATTAGCCAAGGTGGATCTTCCCTGCTCGCAAGCTTCATTGGCATTGGCCTTTTGCTGCGATGCGGCGACGAGGGCACCGGCATCAACTCGGAAGTTCGCGACGGAACGAGCCGCATGGCCCCCATTGGCGCGCACGGCTCGCACGGCCGCCCCGCAGAAACGGGCGTGCTCGGCCGCGTTGCCCTAGGCAAACGTCTCACCAATACCGCGCTCGCGTTCGCGCTCATGTTCGCGGCGCTTGTAGCGAACCTCACCTACGTTATGGTGTTTATGGCCGACGAGTATCAGAGCTACCCCGGCAACAACCACACGCTCTATAAGGAAGCGCGCACCGAACGCGGCTCCATCTCCACATACGATGGCGTCGTGTTGGCCGACAGCGTGCAGGCAGACGATGGCGGATACACGCGCGAATATCCGCAGGGTTCGCTCGCAGCTCACCTGGTGGGATACTACTCGCAGGTTTACGGCGCATCGGGCATCGAGGCCTCGCAGAACAACGCGCTGAAAGGCGATTCGAGCTTCGCAAGCTGGACCGACGTAGTGAACAGCATGGCGGGAATCGAAACGCCCGGCAACGACGTGCGCCTCACGATCAATTCCGAGATTCAGAAAACCGCCGAATCGGTGCTCGAGGGCTACAAGGGCGCCGTCGTGGTCATGAACCCGAAAACGGGCGCGGTGCTCGCCTGCGCGAGCTCGCCCACCTACGACATCAACGACGTCGACGACGTATTGGCCCAGGCCGCAAGCGGCGCCGACGCCACGAATGGTGCGCTCATCAACCGCGCCACGAGCGCCGTGTATGCGCCGGGCTCCACATTCAAGCTCGTCACGCTTACTGCGCTTATCGAGGGCAACCTCGCCACGCCTTCCACCACCGTCGACGCGCCTGCGCAAATGACCATCGGCAACGCATCGGTCACCAACGCCGACGACATTGGCTATGGCACCATCACGCTCGCCCAGGCTCTCGCCGTTTCGTCGAATACGGCATTCGGCCAGTTCGGTGAGGAAGTCGGCAGCGACCTGCTCGTGAAAACCGCGCAGAAGTTCGGCTTCGGCAGCGCCATTGACACCGACATCCCCACCACGGCAAGCCTCATGCCCGACCCCGACGAGATGACCACGTGGGAAACCGCGTGGGCGGCATGCGGCCAGCCGGTAGGCGAGCACGCAAGCCCCGCAGGCCCGCAGGCCACCGTGCTGCAAATGGCGATGGTCGCCTCGGCGATTGCCAACGACGGCGTGCTCGAGAAGCCATACTTCGTTGAAGGCGTCTACAACGCCCAAGGCGAGCGCTCCTTCAGCGCAACTCCGAAGAGCCTCGGCAACGTCATGTCGAGCTCTTCAGCGAAAACCATCACCGAAATGATGGAAGGCGTCGTGAACAACGGCACCGGCGCGGGAGCAAAAATCCAAGGCGTGCAGGTCGCCGGCAAAACCGGCACGGCCGAGACGAACAAGGAATACAACGACAGCTGGTTCGTGGGCTTCGCACCGTCCGACAACCCCTCGGTTGCCGTCGCTGTGCTCATCGAAGAAGGCGTGCACGGCACCGACGAATCGGGCCTGGCGAGCGTGCGTGCGCAGAAGGTGTTAACTTCGGCACTTCAGGCGCAAGGCCTGCTGTAGTTGGAATAGAATAAGGTATTTAACGAAAGAAAGCGCTCGGCAATCGAACCAGGAAAACGCACCAGCCGAAAAGCGCTTAACCATAGGTCCATCCGCGGCGGCGGAAGGTGAGGAGAGAAACGTGATAGGCAGAGTATTCAACGGCCGATACCGCATCACCGAGCGCATCGGCATTGGCGGCATGGCCGAGGTCTACAAGGCCCAGGACCAAACGCTCGGCCGCATTGTCGCTGTGAAGGTGATGCTGCCGCAATACGCAGCCGACCCCGAATTCGCGGCGCGCTTCAAGCAGGAAGCCGCATCGGCGGCCAACCTGCAGAGCCCCTACATCGTGAACGTGTACGACTGGGGCCACGATGACGGCACGTACTTCATCGTCATGGAATACGTGCGTGGCACCGATTTGAAGAGCGCCATTCTGCAACGCGGCGCCATCAATCAGCGCAAGGTCGCCGAGATCGGCAGCCAAGTGTGCCAAGCGCTTTCCGTCGCGCATAACCAAGACATCATCCACCGCGACGTGAAGCCGCAAAACATCATGGTCCAGCCCGACGGCAACGTGAAGGTCATGGACTTCGGTATCGCGCGCGCGAAAAACTCCGTGAAATCGCAAACGAGCAGCGTGCTTGGCACGGCGCACTACATTTCGCCTGAGCAGGCCCAGGGCAAAGAGCTCACCGGCGCCTCTGACATGTACTCACTCGGCTGCGTGCTCTATGAAGCCGCCACGGGCCAACTTCCCTTCGACGGCCCCGATGCCGTAAGCGTCGCCATGAAGCAAGTTCAGGAAGAGACCCTCCCCCCTTCGCAGGTCAAGCCCGACATTTCGCCCGACCTCGAAGCCATTATCTTGAAGGCGATGGACAAAAACCCCTACAACCGCTTCCAAACGGCGCGCGACATGAAGCAGGCGCTCGACGACTTCCTCATGGGACGCCCTGTGAACATCGCCGGTGCGGCGGGCGGCTTCGCAAGCGCTCCCACGTCGGTCATGGGCAGCGTGCCCGGCATGGCAAGCGAAGCGGGCGGCACCGCCGTTATGCAGCCCATCGGCAGCGACACGGGAATGAAAACGAACTCATACCGCGGCGGCAACGATATCGATATGGGCAAGGCGAAGAGCAAGAAACGCGGCCCCCTTATCGCCGTCGCGGCCATCGCGGCAATCGCCCTTATCGCCGCGCTCGCATTCGCGATAACGGGAGGTCTCGGCGGGGGCGACAAAGTTCCCAACGTGATTGGCCAAACCCAGGAAGCCGCCGTTCAAACCATTGAAAAAGCCGGCTACACCGTAGGCACCGTCACCGAAGACTACGACGCCGAAACCGTAGCGGGTCGCGTGTGCAAGCAAGACCCCGAAGCCGACAGCGACCTCGAGAAGGGCGGTAAGATCAACATCGTCATTTCGAAGGGCGTAAAGAAGGGCTCCATTCCCAACCTCTCGGGCATGACATCCGAACAGGCCGAAAAGGCGCTGAAAGACGCTGGCCTGAAGGCCCAATACGCCGGCAACGAGGCATCCGACGCCGATAAAGACACCGTGAGCAGGCAAGACCCTGCCGCAGGCAAGGAAGTCGACGAGGGCACCACGGTCAAATATTGGATTTCCACGGGCCCCGAAGACACGTCGGTGCCTAACGTAGTCGGGTCCGACCAGGCAAGCGCAAAAGCCCAGCTGGAAAGCGCCGGGTTCACCGTGCAGGTCGAAACGGGCGACTACAGCGATAAATACGGCGAAGGCATCGTCATGTCGCAAAGCCCCAACGGCGGCAAGCTTGAAAAAGGCGGCACCGTGACCATCACCGTATCGCAGGGCCAAGACCCTGAAAAGAACAAGGTCACCGTTCCGTCGGTCACGGGCATGAGCCAGAGCGAAGCGATCAACACGCTGCTCTCGTGCAACCTCGCCTATGCGCTTGATACGGCATCCGCTGGTTCGGGAACCCCGGGAACGGTCGCCAAGCAAAGCGTCACCGCCGGCAAGAAGGTCGACAGCGGCACCGTGGTCACCATTTACGTCGTGCCCGAATCGTCGAACTCCACGGGTGATAACTCGAACAATTCCGGCAACACTCCAGGCGCCGGAAGCACGACGAACTAGCGGCCGCTCGCAATTTCAGGAAGCGCTCCTCAACCGAGGGGCGCTTCTTTTTTAATCGCAATCGTGTTCCCGACGATGGAGCGAACGCCATTCGGCAAGTGCCCTGAGATTCGCGTTCGCGAGCACCCCATTTGAAATACCTAACTTCACGCGATAAGCAACCCTCGATTCGTCTCAAAAGCCCCGCTACAATAGCAGGCATGGCACACATCACGAACAATCCTCCAACCTCCGCAACGACACTTCCCCAATGGGGATACAAGGCCATGCTCCTCGGCGCCGCCGCCATTTGGGGCCTCAGCACTTGCATCATCAAAGACACCGTCGCAGTGTTTCCCCCTGCCTGGCTTATGGGCATTCGGTTTTTCCTCGCAGGCATTCTCTTGCTCATCGTTTTCCGCAAGCGCGTCGCACAATGCCTTAATCGAGAGATGCTCGTTGCCGGCGCAATAATCGGCCTCGTTCTCGCGCCGGCATATCTGCTCAACACATCGGGCCTTCAATTCACCACGGCATCAAAGGGAACGTTTCTTACGGGCACGTATTCCATCATGGTGCCCTTCATCGCGTGGGCCATATCGAAACAACGCCCCACGCGTTACAACATCGCCGCGGCATTGCTTGCCCTTGCCGGCATTGGCTTCATCTCGTTTTCCGGAGCAGGCGAGGTCTCGCTCACCTTCGGAATCGGCGAAGCAATCATGCTCGCCTCGGCCTTTTTCCTTGGTTTGCATATGGCGGTATCGGCGCGCCTCTCGGATGGGCGCGATGCGCTCGCGCTTTCCGCGATCCAATTCATCGTCGCCGGCCTCATTGGCATGGCGTGGGGAGCAGCAACGGAAGGCACACCGAACTTAACCACGTTTGCCGACCCTTCGGTGTTCGCAGGTATGGTGTATCTTGTGGTGTTCGCTTCGTGCGGCGCGCTCTGCTTCCAGAATATTGGCATCAAACACGTTCCCGCAGCACCCGCCGCCTTGCTGCTGTCGACCGAAAGCCTGTTCGGCGTGACATTCGCCGTGCTCTTCTTCGGCGATACGCTTACCATCACAGCGATCATCGGCTTCGCGCTTATCGCCTTCGGCGTCGCGGTAAGCGAAACCTTCCCCCTAAAGAAAGGGAGTTCGCAGTAATTCACGGCAGAAAACGTCGCCATGGGGCCTTATTGCATATGAAGCCGCGCGCATTGGCAGGAATCGCACCCAAGGGGCCCCTCTTTCGTCGAAAGCCAAAGGCAAAACAAGCTTGCATAAAGCAAAATGCCTGCTCACGCTATTCCGCACCATCATTTTAGTGCCCAAGGCCCCTGCAAAAGGGCCCCCTGGGTGCGATTCCCGCCAAATAAACGTCGCAACTCGTACAATAGGCAAAGAAAACAAAGCGTCGCCGTAGCAAAGATCACGAAAGAATTCCTATGAAAAAAGAACTCCCCGCTCTGTTCTACAAGTTGCTCATTATTGCAGCCACCATTATTTGGGGCTTCAGCTTCGTTGTCGTAAAAGACGCCGTCGATGCCGTACCGCCCGCGTGGCTTATGGGCATGCGCTTCGTCGCCACCGCCGCAATTCTTGCTGTGGTGTTCCATAAAACGCTGCGTGCGAACTTCGATACGAGCCACCTTTTTGCAGGCGTCGTGCTTGGCATGCTCTCGTTTTTGGGCTTCTGGATCCAAACTATCGGCATCACCGATACAACACCCGGCCGCAACGCGTTTCTTACCGCGACGTATTGCGTCATGGTGCCCTTTCTTTACTGGATTGTGGCGAAGCGTCGCCCCACGGTATTCAACCTGGTAGCCGCCGTCATGTGCATTGCGGGCGTCGGGTTCGTTTCGCTCGGCGGCGATTTCGCGTTCTCTATGCGCTGGGGCGATGCGATGACCCTGCTCTCAGCCGTGTTCTTCGCGCTGCATATGGTTATGGTGCCCGTTTTCGCCAACCGTCGAGACATCATGACCATCACCATCGTGCAAATCGGCACAAGCGGCCTGTGCGGCATCGCAATTGGAGCGCTCAACGAGCCTATACCTGCTTTCTCATCGCTTGGCATCGATTTCTGGGTGCAGCTCGGCTACCTGGTGATTTTCGCATCATGTTTGGCCATGGTATTCCAGAATGTGGCACAAGCGAAAATCCCCCCGGCGCAAGCGTCGCTTTTGCTCTCGCTTGAAAGCGTGTTTGGCGTGGCGTTTTCCGTGTTGCTTTACGGCGAAGAGCTCACCTGGATGCTGCTTGCTGGCTTCGCGCTCATCTTCTGCGCCATCGTGATAAGCGAAATATTTCCCAGGCCGAAAAAAGAGTGACCCGTCTGCGCTCAATTCGGCCTATCGCCCTCGCGTAATTTTCACCGAGGCATACGCAACGGGCAGGCCAATAGGTGCCCAGGGCTTTTTCAGCTCAATATCAATTTCTTGAACCAGCGGAAATCTACCCAACACGGCGTCGGCCACAGCCTGCGCCGCGCGCTCAATCAGTTTGAACGTCGATGCGCGCAACGTCGCATCGACCAGATGGCATACCGCGCCATAATCGACGGAATCGTCCAGGGCATCGCTTTTGCATGCCGCAGAAAAATCGCCGCGCAGCACGAGGTTCACGATGAATTTCTGCCCCAGCGCATTTTCCTCTGGAAACACGCCATGGTTCGCGAATACCTCTAAATCGACGATGCGAATTTCATCCATCGTATCCCCCTGTTCAACCTAAATTTTAATACCAACGTTCATTTTTTCGGGCAGCCAATCGCATCGCTCGCGCGCTACGCACGCGTAACACGGGCGAGAAACCTTGTCGGCCTCATAGAGCAGCTTGCCTAACGGCGAGGCATCATCGGCGAAGCAGCGGTGCTGTGCCACCGCAGCAACGATGGCCGTTTTTTCAAGCGCCGAGAAACCATCGATATCCATCAAGATATTCGTCGCAACACGAGCTCCCGCAACCTCATGGGGCTCACCGTGCTCATACTGCTCGGCCTTGCCCAAATCGTGAAGCAAGGCTGCTGCATAGACCGTTTCTTTTCGGAAAGGCATTTTGCGCTCAAGCACGCGAATATACGCGATGCGTGCCACGTCGAGCAGGTGGTCAATCCCGTGGCAACAAAACTCGCGGCTCAATTCGGCACGATGGATGCGCTTCATATGATCGACGAAATCGGGATGGCGGCGAATTGCATCGACCGCAGGCATGACCTGGTCATTTCCGCAAATACCGCGCAACTCGAGCTCCTGCTCGCGCGCAATCATCGATGCGGTCTTCGGCGATGCCGCTCCAAGAGGCGACGCACCCGTCGGCAAAACCTCGACGGCAGAAACTCCGCCGCCCGTTGCGGGCACAGAAGTCGCAGGAATATGAGGGTCGACCGCAAGGGGGTTAACCGGCCCCTCGAAGCCTTCAAGTTTCGCGCCGTCAGACGGGCTTGCCGCCGACAAGACCGGAGCGTCGCCCTGCATTTCGTGCACAACGCGCCCCGTTCCGGCCTCGCGTTCGGTCACTTTGAATCGTTCGGTTTTATCGGGCTTCGCCATACTCGCCTCCCCGGTCCTACATTCGGTCAATCAAAATAATAAGCCTCGCAAAAAAGCAAGGCTCATCGATAGTTTATGCACTCGGACTATTTCCCAATCAAGCGGAAGAATTCATCGACCAGCGCTTGATCACCTTCGAAGACACCACGCTTTGCAAGCGTTGCGGTCGAAGCGCCCGGCTTGCTCACACCGCGCATCGACATGCACATGTGCTCGCCCTCGACCATGACAATAGCGCCCTTCGCGCCCAAATCGTCCATAAGCGCATCGGCGATTTGCGAAGTCAATCGCTCCTGCAGCTGCAAGCGTCGAGAGAACACCTCAACCGTGCGCGCGAGCTTCGAGAGCCCCGTCACGCGACCGTTGGGGATATAGGCGAGATGCACCTTGCCATAAAACGGAAGCAAGTGGTGCTCGCACAGCGAGTAGAACTGAATATCGCGCTCGACGACCATATCGTCGGAGTCGATGGAAAACGTCGTAGACAAATGCTCCGATGCCGACTCGTCCATGCCTCGACATATTTCAGCATACATGCGCCCCACGCGCTGAGGCGTCTCGAGCAGCCCTTCGCGCTCAACATCTTCCCCCATGCCCTCGAGCAAAAGGCGAACAGCCTGTTGGATTTTCTCCTGGTCGACCACGTTCGGTTCCCGTCTTTCCGCAAACAACAAAAACGCGCCCGAAGGCGCGTCGGTTCATGGGGGATATTATAAAGCTGCAAACAGCGAAAGCGCCCTTGGCTCTAAGTTTCTTCAAACGAGCGGGCGACAGCGAGCCGCAACTTCAAATGAAGCCAATCAGCTCACCGCCACCCGCTTCCATCGGGCGAATCGATTCTTACTGCGCCTTATACGGAACCATAGTCTCCTCATCGCCGTTCGCTTCCTCAAGACGCTTGAAGAAGTCCTTGGTCTCGCGAACAACCACGCCCGAAAGCACAATCAGGGCAATCATGTTCGGAATGGCCATGCACGCGTTGAAGATGTCGGCAATGGTCCACACAGCGGCAACGGTCATGTACGGACCAGCAAACACGCAGGCGATGTACGCCCAGCGATACGCCTTCACGGCCTTCTTCGAACCGTTGCTGAAATACTCGAGGCAACGCTCTCCATAGTAGTCCCAACCAAGAATAGTGGTGAAACCGAACAAAGCCAAGCAAATCATAAGCACGAAACTCACGGCTTCGCCGGGAATGAACGGCAAGCCAGTCTGGAATGCAGCGGTGGTAACAGCCGCTCCCTCAAGGCCCGGAATCTGATACGCGCCCGTCATCACGAGGGCCAAACCAGTCATGGAGCACACGACAATCGTGTCCAGGAAAGTACCCGTCATGGACACGAGACCCTGACGCACGGGTTCTTTGGTCTGAGCAGCGGCAGCAGCAATAGGAGCAGAACCAAGACCGGCCTCATTAGAGAAAATACCGCGCGCGATACCCTTCTGCATAGCAATGATAATCGCACCCAGAGCGCCACCAGCAGCGGCACGCAGGCCAAACGCGCTCTCGACAATCGTGACCAGCGCATCGGGCAGAGCGGTGATGTTCACCACGATGAGCACCAGAGAGAAGCCCACATAGACGACAACCATGATGGGAATGACCTTCTGAGCAACGCTCGAAATACGCTTCAGACCACCAATGACAACCAGGCCAACGAAAATGGCGACGACGAGCGATCCGATAACCGTAGCGAGCGAATATTCCATGCCGAACAGGCTCACGGTATGCGCCATATTCGGATCAAAGAAGCCGGTGATAGCCGAGTTGATAGAGTTCACCTGAGTGAAGGTACCAATGCCGAACAGGCCAACGCACATTCCGAAGAACGCGAAGATCTTTGCGAGCCAGCGCCAGGAAATCTGGGGCAAACGCTGCTTCATGCCGCGCTCGATGTAGTAGAACGGGCCGCCGAGCACGTGGCCGTCTTCGTCGATGCTGCGATACTTCACAGCGAGCAGGCCCTCGGAATACTTCGTTGCCATTCCGAACAACGCGGCGAGCCACATCCAGAACATCGCACCCGGGCCGCCGGCAACAATAGCCGTCGCAACGCCCACGATGTTGCCCGTGCCGATGGTGGCCGAAAGCGCCGTGCACAGCGCGCCGAAGCTCGATACCTCGCCATGGGCGTCTTCGCCCTTTTCGTTCTTCATCATGTAGCGAAGCGCGCGGGGCAACTTAGCAAACTGCAGGCCGCGCAGGCGCACGGTCAGAAGAATGCCGCCGGCCAAAATGAGAACCATCAGCGGCACGCCCCAAATAAAATCGTCGATGGCGACCAAAATGCTGTTCACCGTGGCGAAAAACTGTTCCACAACTCTTCCTTTCTTCATTCCGCATCGCGAAACGTCCGACTATCTAACGCCGCGCGCGACACGCTTTCGGAAAGCGAAGGAGCCTTGGAATATAAGGAGATAAACAGAAGAAGAGCTGTTGCGGGGATGCGCATGCACGAATACCTGCAACAAGCTGCGAAGCTGCTCTGTCCTTTTGCCTGAGAGTTTCACGCCGCGCGATCATGGGTTTCGCGACGCTTGCCCCTTCGGCACCCAAATGATTGGGATTCTCCAGAGGCCCCTAACGCGTCCAGTCTCGGCCGGGAAAGCTTCGATTCAAGACGTATCGACGGGGTGGCGCTATGCACTTGTGGCCTTGGAGGATTGAGAAGAGCGACAAGAGAGAGGAAAAAGGCTAACCTCAATCCCTCAAGGTGCTGACGGAGACTATATCACTATCGCACGCTACAGTGGACAATTTTTTCAAAAAGGTTTCAAGGAAGCATAGAAGGTTGACAAGCACGACCGCCCAATTGAAAGCACCCGCCTATGAATGATCGAAATCGCACATGCGAAGCCCTTTCCGCTTCCCTGCAGCTGGCATGCGCCGATGTCGTATACTCGGCATATCGACTTTCGAAACGCAGCCAAGGAGCAGCCATGGCCTACAACAACTTCTCTTCCGAGTTCATCGACCGGTGGAATGGCGATACCGATAACGGCATTTCCAACCCTTATCGCTGCAAGAACGAAGATGTTATACGGCGCAACCCCAAGCGAGACATGTCACAACGGCTGCACCGCCCCCCATTCTGTCGAGACATCGATAAAATCCTCAACGTTCCGCCCTATAACCGGTATGCGGGCAAAACCCAGGTGTTCAGCTTCGTGCGCAATGACGACATCTCACGACGCGGCCTGCACGTGCAACTCGTCGCCCGTACCGCGCGCACCATCGCACGCATGCTGCGCCTGAACGAAGACCTCACGGAAGCCATTGCCCTCGGTCACGATTTGGGACACACGCCCTTCGGACATGCGGGCGAGCACATCTTGAACGACCTTTACCATGCCGACACAGGGCGCTATTTCAACCATAACGTCCACAGCGCACGGGTGCTTGATCACCTGTACGCTCGCAACGTAAGCCTACAAACGCTCGACGGCGTATTGTGCCACAACGGCGAAAGCAGCCAGAAAACGTTCTATTTGGGCGCCACGCATTCCTTCGACGAGCTCGATACCCATATGGAAGCGTGCTATACCGACGAATCAGCCATCGGGCACTTGCGTCCAGCAACGCTCGAGGGCTGCGTGGTGCGCATTTCCGACATGATTGCGTATGTGGGCAAAGATCGCCAAGACGCCATGGGCGTCGGCGCGCTCGAATCGGACAAACACTTCACCGCCGGCCCCATGGGAGTCATGAATGCGGAAATCATCAACAATCTCACCGTCGATATCGTCGAACATAGCTACCTTCGCGACCATATCGAGATGAGCGATGACGCCTTCGCAGCGCTCAAAACCGCAAAAGCCGAAAACTACGAACGTATCTATTTGGCCGGCGATCAGGGCGATATTTACGAAGAAGAAATTCGCCCTATGTTCGAGGAGCTCTACGAACAGCTGCTTCGCGACCTGAAGACGAACAACGAAAGCTCCCCGCTCTTCAAGCATCACATCGAAAAAATCGAACACCAGCGCCGCCTTTACGACGACGAGGCGCCCTACCGAAAAGAAGAGCCGCACCAAATCGTCGTCGACTATCTCGCCGCAATGACCGACGAGTATTTCCTAGCCGCCCATAAATTCATCTGCCCCCACAGCAGCCGCCACGTAGATTTCCGCAGCTACTTCGACGGAATCGACTACCGGCAGGCATAAAAACCCTCTATGAGATTCGCCCGTCATGCGTTTCCGATAGATTCCGCACGAGCCGAACAGCACCGAATGTGCTGTTCGTGCGAGCCAGAGTCTGACCGAATCAAAAACGCATGACGGGCGAATCTCGACGGATGACATAAAAAAGGCCGGGCGAACCCGGCCTTTTCTGTATCGAACCCTTACGCCGCAGCGTCTTTCTTGTTCATGATTTTGGCGATCGCGACGAAGCCGCCGCACGCCAGCACAATGGTGACGACCAACGGAATCCAAGGGCTGCCCATGATGCCCGCAAGGATATAACCGATAGCGCCCGACACGAACACAATGGATGCGTACGGAATCTGCGTCGACACGTGTGCCATATGATTGCACTCGGCTCCGGCAGACGAAAGAATCGTCGTATCGGAAATCGGCGAGATATGGTCGCCATACACCGCGCCGCCGAGAGTCGCACCGATGGCAACCAAGAACAGCGGGTCGCTCGGGTCAAACACGCCGACTACGATGGGCAGAATGAGAGCAATGGTGCCCCAGCTCGTACCCATAGAAAAGCCGATGAATGCCGCAACCAGGAAAATGGCGAACGGCAGCAGAGTAAGGCTAATGCCCAATCCATTCAGGAAACCGCTGACGAACGGTCCCGTGCCGATCATGTAGCGGCACACGCCGCCGAGCGACCAGGCGAGCACGAGAATCATAATGGCCCCAACCATGGAGCGCGCGCCTTCGGCAACGCCTTCCATATAGCCCTGGAGCGTGCACAAGCCACGAGGCAGGTACATGGCAGCAGCCACAACCAGCGCCACAAACGAGCCAATACACAAGCCAGCAACGGGATTCTCGCCAACGGCAGCCGCAAATTCGACGCCCTCGAAGAAACCACCGATATAGAGCATGCCCCAAATGGAGAACACAATCAAAACGAGAATAGGCACAATAAGGTCGAACACTTTGCCCTTATTGGACACTTCCATTCCCTTGAACTGAGCTTCGGCCTTATTCGCCTCAAACGCTTCAGCAAGCTCGGTCTCTTCCGCAATAACGGTCGCAGGCAAATCGTGGGCGGTCTGCGGGTTATTCTTCGCGGCGATCTTAGCAGCGGTGCGCTCGGTGGCAACGCTCAGGCGCGTATCGCCCTCGACCTCGTCGGGATGGGTAATTACTTTGCCCGGGTTGGCGACAGCAACTTCCTCGGCCTCGGCGGAACCATACTTCACAGCAGCCTCTTCGGCCTTCTTCATGGGACCAAAATCCAATCCAATGAAAGCGACGAAGAACACAAACACGATAGTCGCGAGCGCGTAGAAGTTATACGGAATCGACTGCACGAACAGATTGAAGCCGTCATCGCCCAGATAGCCGCCAACGGCAACCGCCCACGAAGAAACCGGGGCGATAATGCACACGGGTGCCGCGCTCGAGTCGATAAGCCATGCCAGCTTTTCGTGGCTCATACGGAAACGGTCAGTGATAGGACGCATGACCGCGCCAACCGTAAGGCAGTTGAAATAGTCGTCCACAAAAATGAGAATGCCCAAAACGGCAGTCATCACGCGGGCGAGGCGAGCGCTCTTCACATGCTGCGAAACCCATGCACCGTACGCACGGGAGCCGCCGGCAATAGCAATAAGCACGACAAGCGCACCCAACAACGCCAAGAACAGCAGCAGCGCGCCGTTGTTGGCAATTTGCTCACCCATCATTTGGGGAACCAGGCAGAACGCATCAACGAGCGACCCGAATCCAACGCCATCGATGGTGAAGGTATAAATCACCATGCCAACAAAAACGCCAATCGTGAGGGAAGAATACACCTCCTTCGTAAGAAGCGCCAATCCGAGCGCCAGAAGCGGGGGCACAATAGACCATATGCCCGTGTCAATGAGCGCAAAACCTTCCATTATCCACTCCTTCATAAGTGGACGCGCTTTCACCTCTTCCCAAAATGCCCGGCAAACGGAGCATCGGCGAAAGCGCACCCGCTCAACATATGTAGAGAAGAGTATACCCCGCCTTGACCAGGCGAGGTATAGAAGAAGCTCATAACATGGGAACGGTTGAATAATCGGGCGGGATGCTCGACCCCTATCGTGAACAGGACCTTATATTTTCACCGATGTCTATCAATACCGCAAAATGCGGCCCCCTAGCAAATCGATTGACGGCAACGAACTACTCCAAACCAAGGTCAAGCAACGTATTGGCGTTGCGATACAAAATATCGCGCAATTCACTATCAGTCAGGCCAATGTGAGCGAGCCTCGTCAAAAAGTCCGCAGTATCCTCCCAGGGAGAATCGGTGCCAAACAAAATGCGCGTCGTGCCATATTCCCGTACAATGCGCAGGAAATCGTCGTTGGCAATGTGACCGATCTGGAAAGCCGTGTCCATATACCCGGGCCATTCAGGATGCAGCTCGGGCGGATGCGTGAAGTCGGGCACGCTGCCGCCCAAATGAGCCAAAACCGTTCGCTCGTACGGGAATTTATTAAAGAAGCGATCGATTTCAACGGGCGAACAATCCCAATCAGGGCCAACCGTCGGGTAATCAATGCCCGAGCCCGTATGAAACAGGATGACCATATTCTCTTCGATGGCAGCCTCATATATAGGAAACATTTTAGGGTCGCTCATTTTGAAATGCTGATTCACCGGATGCAACTTCATGCCCTTAAAGCCCAATTTCGCGCACCGATGAATCTCGGCGACAGGGTCATCCATATCGCGCACCACGCTCATGAACGGAACGATATCAGGATCATCGGTATAATCCTGCAGCCAATCATTGAATTGCGGCACCTGACGAGGATTCGTAGGCACGGGAAGAATCACCGATTTCGTAACGCCAAGCTCGCGTTTTCGCTCCCGAACGCCATCGAGCGTACCGGGGTTAAACGCCGTAGCACCGAAGTTGTCTCCGAAATAAGCACGCATACGAGGCGCAAAGCTATCGACCCATGCGTGAGTGTGGACATCGACAATTGGGCAATCGGGAAGAACCCCCGACCCCGACCCTTCACTCGGTCGAGTGTGACGAAAATGCCAAATAGGCCAACCATTTGCCTCGGGGTGGTCAGCATCATGGAGATGCTTCTCGTCCTCCAGAATCACTTTTGCAGGCGTCCATCCCTGGTCGGGATAAAGACGCCCATGAACCTCATGCACTTTCCAGGTCATAGTCATCCCCTATCGACTCACTAAGGGAAAATAGTATCCAATTCCACAAAACAAGAAACGGACGAAAACAGTTTCTGCCCAAAAACGAAGAAAGGGGCCGCGCGGCCCCCTAAAAGGAAAAAGGGCCCTAAAGGCCCTGGAAATGCGGAAGCGCCCTGCATGAGCGCGACGCCCTGTCCTCCCGCAGCCTGGCGCTGCAGTACTTTCGGCGAAGGCGGGCTTAACTGCCGAGTTCGGAATGGGATCGGGTGATCCCCGCCTCTGTGGTCGCGCTCATGCAGGGCGCTCTCGCCCGCATATGCAAAAATGGATATTACTGTTTCTCACCAAGCATGTCAAGAGCATAGCGATAACCACCGCTGCCGTAATTAAGCGCTTTCGAAACACGAGCGATTGTCGTCGCAGAGGCGCCCGTCGCTTCAGCGATGGCGGTGTATGGCTTACCACCATCGAGCAAACGAGCAACCGAAAGACGCTGCGATGTTTCTTTCATTTCACGAATCGTGAACAGGTCTTCGCACAGAGCGTAAAGTTGATCCTTGTCAGACATAGAAGAAAGGACCTCAAGCAAGTCTTCGACCTCGGGAGTACGCAAGTTGCTCATCAATCCATCCTCTCTGTATTCGTGAAACAATACTATTGTACTGCAGCTCACTAAAGTATGGCCGCAAAATAAAACCGTCACAACGGCGGTATTTTCTCGTAAACGGCGCTCCAAACGAAGCGACAAAAAAAGGGCATAAGCCCTGGAAATATGCGGAAGCGCCCTGCATGAGCGCGACGCCCTGTCCTCCCGCAGCCTGGCGCTG